>Ga0079997_115901_pt1 | contig 63699 bp, 58 predicted proteins | sample PerSpoCPS_CMetaG_FD_69200 | JGI IMG/M metagenome (GOLD analysis project Ga0079997, IMG submission 69200) | Archaeal communities from Yellowstone National Park, Wyoming, USA - Perpetual Spouter C (PS_C) MetaG (SPADES assembly) (version 2) | ecosystem: Environmental > Aquatic > Thermal springs >... | reverse complement strand
GCACTATGTGGGATACAAGATAAGATGTAGTACTGATGGGAGATTCTTGAAACTACTTTATATTTCTCCTGCTTCAAAGCACGATATATCCATAATAAAGGAAAGATATAAGGATTTCATAGATAGGTTTCGTGATCATATAGTTCTTCTTGATAAGGGATACCGTGATGAGAACTTTACAAAGTTTATGAGAGCACAAGGAGTAGGATATATAGCAATCAAGAGAAAAAATATGATAAAGGATGAGAAAGAGAGGAAGGTTTATAAGGTTTTGAGAAGGATAAGGAGGATAATAGAGACAAGGTTTTCACAATTAGAAGAATTTGGATTGAGATTTGTAAGAGCAGTATCAATGAGAGGATTAGCTATAAAGGAAGTACTATCAATATTGGCTTTTAATATATATCAGCTGATGGGAGGTAAAATTTGATGGGAACTAGGGTTTAAAATAAAAAATAAGGAACCCGTGAATACTGACCATCTCTTGGTATCCCTTCTTGCAAAGGATTTATACCTCCATAAATTTTTATGCATTCCTCAAATGTTTGCTCACATCTTGGCTCAGATAACCTCGTGACTTTTACTCCTGTAACCTGTGTTATACCAGCTCCTAATACAGTCTGGTCAGAAAAATGATTAGAATCTTTCAGAGTAGCCCTCTTTGAACATTTGAGATAACCATCCGCTGGGTCCAAAACAGAAAAATCAGGTTTTAGAGAGTTAGTTCCACATTCCCACTCTAACCAAATTGAATCGTCAAATTGAGGTGATGTAAATGTCCAAACAGGGAATAAATTTCTCAAACCTTGAAAATTATCAAAAAGTTTATTTATATCAATCTCAACAACATCCGCCATACACATACTTGTAAGAATTAGAAATGTTCCCAAAAGATTTTCTGCACCTTCAAAAAATTTGGCAATAGATTCTCCTCTTCCAGATTTGAGGCTACTTTGTGCAGCAGAAAGAATAAAGCCAGATGAAACAAAGAAACCAACTACATCTCCAAGCCGATCATAAAATGCTGAACATCTAATTGGTTCTTTATTCTTACCTCTGAAATGGTCTATGACTTCCTGATCGCTATTTATTGTAGTTTCAAAATCTTGGGTAAATCCAAAATCTAAGATTTTAACTTCACCTCCAACATAAACTTTCATATGAATTCTTCTGAATTCTTCATCAAAGAACGCAACGAAATTTTCCCTTCTGTTTCTTTTTTTGTAGTTTAGTAAAAGAGATTCATAAGTTTTTTTAAAATGTTCAGTAGAAAGTAATCCATATTCTTTAGCTTTGAGGAGGTTTTCTTTTGACCACAAAGTGAAAATTGAGTTAGAGGAGTTGAGTAAATAAGCGATAGCTCTGAAACCAACATTTAAAGGGTCTCCAAAGAACATTCCCCATCCACCTTTACTCTTCACAAATTCATTTACCGCAAAATACGAAGATACTGGCGCATTTATATTCACTGAAAGAATAGACCTTATCAAGAACGCAAGATAAGCTCCGATGTCGATAAGATAATTAACCTCTGCTTCCCCCCAGTTTCCGAAAAATCCGAAAGGAGTTCCAGGGAAGTTGACAGGTAAGAAAGTGATTGGGAATACAAAGTTTTCATCTATTTTTTCTGAAACTTTTATTAAAATAGGAAGGTTTGTTTCAATCATATCTAAAATCAAGTCTTTTGCGAAAGTTTCTAAAACTGCATTAAGACCTGGGAGTTTTTGCTCCTGCTTTGTATCAATTTTCTCTAAATCTGGGTTAAATTTTGGTGAAAACATCTGCAAACCTCTTTGAACTTTCTCAGGAAGTTTTGAGAACTCACTCGCTACGCTCGCAAGAACCATTCCGAGCAAATACTCGGGTTTTTCTCCCTCATTCTTTACAAGACTTTCAAATGTGCTGTATGCATCTGAGTAATTCCCACTTTCAAGATACCTTATTCCCTTTTCGTATTCAGATAATTTAGGATTTTTGTTGTTGCTATCTTTTGAGCAGGAAAGGAAAAATAAGGAGAGCATAAAGGATAGTGATAAAGAGAATAGTGCCACAATTTTGCTGGTATTCATAATTATTATTTTCATCTTAATCATTTTTGTTTTTGTTTTACTTTTCATTTTACTCAATACCTCCATATACATAGGCTCCTAATTTGGCAAATCCTGCGTTTATGAGGCAAAGACCATCTTGACCTTTCAGCTCTACGACACCGCAAGGAGCTCCGCAAGGAACATTACAATCTTTCCACAGAGCCTTTGTATTTATGCGTATAAAACCCTCAAATGACGGATCAGGTAAAAGCATGTATGCTATTGGTGCTGCAACTCCGTCTTTTTTCAGTGGATTTTTTGAAAGCGGGTTTATCCTATCTTCTCCTACTTTCATACCTAAAATCTCATTTATTCCTTTCCCTAAGGTTATGGGAGCGGAAAAGTGTTCTGAATCTTGGAACACGCTTTTTCTTGCACAGAAAAGATAATTGAAATTTCTTTCAAGCTTTGAGAAATCTAAATCATAAGTTGATGTTCCACATTCCCACTCCAAAAATATATTTCTTTTTGTTGATATTTTATAATCGCTTTCCCCAAGATTGAACCACACCGGCAATTTCCCTCTCAAATTTTTCAGCAAATCAAAAAATTTTGAGAAATCAAAGAGAATTGCATCTTGTTGGCAAGCAGACAAAAGCGCATAAAACCAATCAAGGTAATATATAATTCCTCTGTAAAAATCTACCGCAACCTGCTTTGCCTCCTCAGGTGAAGATTTCTCCGCAACTTGAAGAAGACTTGTAATAAACCCAGACCTTGATAATGTATTTATAAAAACTGTGAAAGTTCCAATTATATCGTTGCATAGAACAAGAGCTTTTCCTTCCAAAGAAGCAAGAACTGATTCCGCCCCTCTTTTACCTGATTTTAACCCTTCTAATCCTCCTTCATTAGTAAGTATATTTTTTGGAGCTTCATCACCGAGGGAGGCTTTGATGTATATTCTCCAATCATCTCCGAAGAAAAGCATAAAATCTTCTCTTTTATTTTTGTTCTCATTTGCTTTTATCAGAAGTTCGTGATAGTCCAAAATTGCTTTTGCACCAGCGCTCATAGCTTCTTTTGCTAAATTCATCTCTTTTGTGAATGGAGCTGTGAATACTCTTTCACCTCTTTCAATAAGATACATTGCAGCTGGGAAACCCACTGTTAAAGGATAAGCAAATACTGAAAAAATTCCTCCATACTTTTTTGTAAAATCTAAAACTTTGAAAATATGTTCAAGGTCTACATTATAAGATAAAGATAGAAGGGAGTATATTACTGTTCTTACGATTTGAGCTATTCCTTCTAAAAGGTAGGCTTCTGCAACTCCGTGTTTTCCGTAGAGAGTGAATTTTTGAATGCTTTCTCCTCCAACATAAAAATTTATTGTCATCTTCTTTATTCCGAAGGTAAATTTTTCTTTGTCTTCCTCTTTTATTTTTGAGAAGAAGTTAGAGATTTCAGCGGCAAATTCATCTGCTGTATCAAGTATGATGATTTTGAAGATAAGATGTAGTAGAGCATCTAACCAACCCTGCTTTCTGATGTACCATCAGACTTTAAATTTAGATTTGGAGAAAGTTTGAGCTGTTGAACTATTTCAAACATTTTTTGTAAGAGTTCTCCACTTCTTGCGAGGTTATAGAGCATACCAGATAAAGCATATCCATAAAGGAAATAGGGATTATTTGGATCTTTTTGGAGTAAATCACGGAAAATCGTTCTCGCTTTCAGACTTTCGCCTTGCTCAATATATTGTTTTGCTTGGACATAATCTGGATATTTTTTTTCTATTTGATATTCAGGGTTGGGATTTATTATTTCGTTTTTGGTCTGGTTGTTTTTTGAACAATTTATAATCTGAAACGAGACAAAAACTGAAATGAATGCAATTGCTATACTTAAAATAAACCTCAACTTCAAATTAAAATTTGGGTTTCGCATACATTATATATGCGATATAATTTACTTATTTATTTTTTTGAATTTTACGGCTTTTACAGATTTTTCAGAATTTTAAAATTGGCAAATTATGTTATCATCAATAGAATGCTAATTCTATTTTTTAATTGAATGCTGAACTTTTAAAAACTAAAACTAATATGGCAGAGGTAATAGTTGTATCAGAGGAATCTTATTTTTCAAAGCAAGGTGGATTTTCTGTGATCTATGTAGAAGGGAAAAAGAATCAAAGATTTGTTAGGGATTGTCCAAAAGTTTCTGAACTTGAATTCTCTCTACCTTACGATTTTCTCAATCCGCTTCAAACTGCTTTTCTTTATTTCTGGGACCCAGTAAAAGATAAGTCTGCTTTATGTGTTGCTCCCACATCTGCTGGAAAGACCGGTATAATTTACATTTTCTTTTCCAAATTCAAAGGCAGAAAAATTTATCTTGCCCCAACAAAATCTCTCTGCGATGAAAAATTTAACGAATTTCGTAAGATATTCGGTCGTGATAATGTATCGTTGAGAACAGGTGATAGGTTTGACTTCAAACCTCCTCAAACAGAGTATGTTGTTGCAACTTATGAAAGTTTCTTATCGGCTATAAGGTCAAAAAGTTCTTGGTTTGAAGATGCTGACGCTATATGCATAGATGAGGTGCATTTTCTGATGTTCGGAGGCACTCGTGGTATAACTCTTGAAGAAATAATAGCTCATCTTATAGCTAGGGGGAAAAATATTCTTGCTTTATCCGCTACAATACCTCGTGAGGCAGCGGTTGAATATTCAGATTGGCTTTTAGCAAAACTTTTTTTCTCTTCTTGGAGACCGGTTCCACTTGAAAGAGTTGTTGAACCTCTTTCTGAGATAGAAAAAAGAATTTTTGGTTCTAAATTAAAAGATGAATTACCAAGGAGGATTTTTAAGGCTGCGCTTGCCCTTGCGAAAAGTCCAAAAGTCATAATCTTTGTATATAAAAAATCTCTTGGTTGGAAAATCCTTGAAGAATTTTATAACGAAGGTTACGGCATAGCAAACGAAACCGTTCCCTTTGAGAAAAATTCAAGTGTTCCTATTGAAGAAGCCGTTGCTGGTTTTCATAATGCTGATATCCCCTACGAAGAAAGGACTAAAATAGAAGAAGCTTTCAGAGATGGAAATTTAAAATTCTTGATTTCAACTCAAACTATGGCTTATGGTGTAAATCTCCCCGCTGATGAGGCTTTTATTGTTGTCAGACACTGGATGTCAAAGGTTCTTCCCGATACATCTACTATAATTCAGATGGAGGGTAGAGTAGGGAGGTTCGGAATATCTCAGAAGGGAATTTCTCGTATAATACCGCTTTCAGGTGAGAACCTGCTCAAAAAGGAGCTCAAAAACTTTTTTGAGTCACCAGATACGAGAACTTCCTTACAGAAACTTATTCAAGGTGAAGATAGAGAAAGAAAGATAACCGACCTTGATGCGATAAGTCTTATTACATTAGGAATTATTGTCTCATCTGATATAGACCTCAAAGATAAGAAAAAAGCTGAGGATGAGATAAAGCGAGTTCTTTCTTTTATGAAAACCACTTTTAACTATGATGTCGGAAAAGTTATATCTATTTTGGAAGATGCTGGATGTATAAAAGACGGAAGAATAACTCCGCTTGGGAGGATTCTTGCATCTTCTCTTATCCCTCCATCAGCATACAGAGAATTTAGAAGAAGATATTACGGAGTTTCACATTCTGACCGCCTGACCGCAATAGCTTACATAATAAGACCTATATTGTTTTTCAGAGATTTTCAGAAAGGATTTGTGGATTTGCTCCCAGAGAGGCTCAAAACAGATATTGAAGCAAAGATAAGCGATGTTTATGAAGAGGAAAGCATTCTTGAACTTTGGATGATGGGGGAGATATGGTGGTATTTCAGAAATCCTCCCGCCCAGTTTTATTTGAGAGCTGATGCTTTGCAGTTCGTAAAATTCATCTCTCAACTTAAATTCTACGGATACATAGATGTATCTCTTAAAGACATCATGAAAATTTCTCTTTCTTTATCTTTTGGTGTTCATCCTGATTTTTCTCTGGTGTGCGGCAAAGGGAATATAGGTTTTGGTAGGGGTAACGCTATATATCATGCTGCGAGGCAGAAAAAATTGAGCCTGAACGAAGTAATTGAACTTATAAAAAAGAAAGAAAAGGAATTTTCCCGAGTGCTTTATGATGTCATGTTAGCTCGTGCTGAATTTTTAGACCCATCTTTGAGGTCTGAATGGGCAAAATACGACAAAACGAAAGAACTTGAAAGAATAAAAACAATAGAAAGAGTAAATCAAGAGGTGAATACAATTTTATCTTCTTTTGATGATGTTCAGACCGAAGATGATTTATTTGATGAGGAAATGGCTCGTGTTATGGTTTTCGTAAAACTTGGAGTTGATCCTGCTCTGGAAATGTCAAAAGATGACCTCAAAGTTTTTATACAGCAAGATGGAAAATTAATGTAGTTGGAATATAATGTAGGATTGAAAAATATATTCCAAAGTTTAATATTAGATTTAGTTGTTTGACAGATATGATAAGTACAGCTCTATCTCTATCTATTTTTTTACTTTTTGGAAATTTATCTGATGAAAAAAGTCTTTCTGATGAAAATCGGGAGTATAAATATACAGTGGGGATTAATTTTTTATCTTCTCTTTTGCCTTTATTTTCTGTTGAAGTAAAATTTGAACCAAAGATTAAAGAACATTTGTCCTTAAATTTTTCTCTATCTACTAGTGCTCTTTTATTCGCCTTTTTAAGATTTGAAATTGGAATTAGAGAGTATTTGAGTGAAAAGTTATTTGAGGGTTTCTATCTTTATCAGGCTTTCGGAGGAACGATTATCTCTTACGATAGTAAAGCTAACTTTCTGGTGGATTTCTCATTAGTTGGTGGATATAAATTCATTCTGGAGGAAGGTTTCACCATAGATCCATTTTTAGGTATAGGGGTGGGACCTAGATTTTTTTTATCAACAACCTCCAGATTTTTTATTTTCCCAAGATTAGGTTTGTATATAGGATATTCTTGGTAGATTTACGAAATATAACATAGCATAAAGTGTTTATTTTTGTTTGTTTGGAAATGCTTTTAAATTTTTTGTAAGGGGAATATGCTGTTGCAAATTTTTATTTTTGCTCTGCTCTTGGAGTATTCAGATAAGATTTCAGAGCGTAGATACTCGTTAGTAATCAATCCTGCTGGAATTGATGTTATTGAGTTTCCATTTATTTACGGTGGAGAGATCGCATGGGCGCCAGAAATAAATTTTGAATTAAAATCTGGAATAAAATATTCTCTAAATTTCGCAGTGAATTTAGGTTATTGGAATGGCTACGATAATAAAACTTATATTTACATTAGCGAAATAGAAGTAGGTCTTAGAAGATATTTTAGCAGAAGAGAATTCAGAGGTTTTTATTTATACTTTGGTGTAGGACCATATTTCATTCACACAAGAACAGAAGGTGGGGGGATAAGTTTTGAAAGGATTATACCAAATTTGATATTTACAATTGGATACAAATATATCTCTCCGAGAGGAATTACAATTGATCCATTTTTAGCGGTAAAATTTCCCTATATACCTATTCCTACCTTGGGATTATATTTGGGGTATAGTTGGTAGATTATTAATGACTTTTGTGTTTATGTTGTTGTGCTTTCTGTATCTACATAAATATCTTTATCTTTTAATACAAGGTTTTGAGCTTTTGGGGGTTTGACCATTTCAATTCTAACCATGCAAGATGAATACCATATATTGTCTTGCGGGCTTTTTACGGGAGCAATTTTCCAAGCCACCGTATTTTCGTGATAATCCCATGTCTCATATTTATTAAAAGACCTTATTATATCTGTTATTGTTGCTCCTGAATCTATTATTATTTTTTGAAGTTCTCTCCATTTCGCCAGAGATGAATCTATTAATGTCATTCCTATGTATCCTGCTGAACCTTTATCTTTTAGCGTCCAAATTCCTTTTTGCAAAAATATCCTGAATGCCTTTTTAGCTTCAGGAGGGTCTGTGACGAAAACATCAAACTTACCTTTGAATTCTTTTGGTAAAGGTTTCCGAAGATCAAAAACTTCTGCTCTTACTTTCAGATTATTCTCTTTTGCTACACGATTTGTGAAGTCAATCAATCTGTCATCTATATCAAGAACCAAAACATCAGCTGGTAATCCGGTAAGTCCCAAAGCTATTCCGACAAGGTCATCATCTCCAAGAACTATTATTTTTTTGTTTGATACATCTCCCCTTTTGAGCATAAGTGCTATTCTTGCTACTGTGCTTTCGGGAGTTATATTGCCTTGATCATACTTTTGTATTGGTTTGGGTCTTGTTTTCTGGATTTCATAAAATTTCTCGTATATCCCTGTATTTTTTATATTTACTCCTCTTCCTTCACAAGATGAACATATAAGATTTGAGGGAAACGGAGGAATGTATTTGAAATCTTGGTCTATTTTTTCTGTTGTCTTGATTTTTCCATCTTCAAATTTTATGAATCCTGCATCTTTTAGAATTTTTGTAGCTTCTGCGACTACTGGTATTGGTTTTTGGGATATACTTACAACTTGCCAAAAGTTATCTGTGGTTTTTACTGCTGATATTATTTCTTCTATATGTTTTGGTGCTGTTTCAATTTTTAATTTTTTTGTGATCTGTTCTGATATTTTTTTGAGGATATTTTCATTTTGATTTTGGTTTTGATTTTGATTATTTTCTTTTTTTTGGTTCCTTGCTTTTTGGTTTTTTTTCGCTGCTTTTTTTACTCCAATCTGTTTTTTTGTCATTTTTATTTTTTCTCCTTTTTTCCCTTTTTGGATTTTTTTCACTGGGAGGAGCGCCCCCAGGGGGATTTGAACCCCCGTTCCCGGCTTGAAAGACCGGTGTCCTAGACCTGGCTAGACGATGGGGGCAGGTTGGTTTTTAATCTGCCTATCTTTTATTAGATATATTCTTTTTGTTTTGAGTTTCCTTTTTTTCAGATTTGTTTAGCGCATTTTCTTTCTCTATTTTAGTGCATTTTCTTTCTCTATTCATTACATCTTTGTTCGATGCAATTTTTCTTCTGTTAGCTCAATAGATTTATGAATCTAAAATTGCAGTGATACAGATTTGATTGCGAAATTTGTTGTGAGAAAAACTATTTCAGATATTTCGCAAATTGCTCCGAGAACATCTCCTGTTAATCCATTTATCCTCCTCAAAGATAAAAATCCAATCGCAGCCGATGATAATGTAGAAAATACAGTTTCGTATGGGAAAAAGTAGAAGTTTATTGAAAAAAATATGATACACGGCACAAAAAATATTTTTCTTCCTGCTGAAAGGAAAATATAACCAAGACCTTCTGACTTTGCAGGTTTGGGAAAAATAAAAGAGCTTGCAAGTATCCCCAGTCTCCCTGCTGAAAAAGAAAATATTATGATTTTCGGATTTTGAGGAAGTAAAGATTGATAAAGTTCTATTTTTGTTAAAAGGTAAATAACACCAACTAAAACAGCAAAACTTCCTATTTTTGTATCTTCCATTATTTTCAGTATATCTTCTCTATTTTTTTTGTGAGATAGGAAAGCATCTGAGAAGTCCAAAAGCCCGTCAAAGTGAAAATAGTTAAAGAGAAGGTATTGAATAAAGATTGTAAAAAATTCGGGGATAGGATGGGGCAAAAATTTTTTTGATGCATAGTATGAAATAAAAATTATTCCTCCTGATACAAAAGAAAATAGTGGTATATACTTTATAGACTTTTTCAAAAGCTCTGGTTTATAGAACCCGAAATTTATACGTGAAAGAAAAGAGAAGGTAAAAGCAACTGCTGAAATCTCATCTTTTACTATATTGATTGCTTTCCTTGCTATATTGATTGCTTTCCTTACCAGCTTATTTTATTGCTTATCCCTGAGTATTATTATTTAACTTCCTTTCTTTATTTTAACTTATCTTTTGTTCTGCCTGTTCTTTCAATCTTTTTTCTTCTTCATATTTTGCTTTTCCTGCTATTATTGATTCTGATATTTTTGTGCAATAGAATTTTATTGCTCGTATCGCGTCGTCGTTTCCGGGAAAATGGAAAAGGATGGGTTCGGGATCGCAGTTTGTATCAACAGGAGCTATTATGGGTATTCTCATTTTTATAGCTTCTGCTACACATGATTTTTCTTCTTTCACTCCTATGACAAAAAGGGCATCAGGTAATCGTTTTAAGTCTTTTAAACCTTCGTAGTATTTTCCCAACTTTTCTGTAATTCTTTTTATTCTGTTTGCTTCTTTTTTGGTATAGAGTTTGAAAACTTCTCCTGTTTCAACTAACTCTCTTAGTCTGTTATATCTTTCGATTCCGTTTAAAATTGCGTAAAAATTTGTTAAAGTTCCACCGAGCCATCTTGAAACAACATAAGGCATCCCACAGTTTATAGCTTCTGTTTTCACAATTTCCCTACCTATATTTTTAGTTCCTACAAAAAGGATTATTCCCCCCTGTGAAGCTATATAATATGCAAATTTGCAAGCTCGGGTCATAAGCTCCTGCGTTTTCTGTATGTTTATTATATGTATTCCATTTCTTTCTCCAAATATGTATGGAGCCATTTTTGGGTTCCACTTTGATGTATTATGTCCAAAATGAACCCCTACTTCAAGAAGCTCCCTTATAGATATTTGAGGATCATACTTTATATTGTCAAGAAACCTATAATGGTCATCCTGAAATCTAACCTGTATCATATTTTTGCTAATAGTAATTTAACATTTTGGTTTCGTCAAAAACAGGAAATTAAGCCTTTTATTTTTATCGTTTGCACACATAACTAACAAAACTAACTTTTTAACTCTTTTTTCGTATAGGAATCAGGTTAGAATTTGGGTTTTTATTTGAATATTCAGTTCTTGATTAAGTTCATTTATGCATTCGTTGAAAATACTTAGTATTTTTGGGTTGAAAACGAAAAATGAAATTATTTTGTAATTTGAGGGAGATTTTTTCAAGAAGTCTTTTACTTCATTCTTTACCTCATCCTTTTTCTCCTTTTTGAAGAAATCTACAACTTTTATTGGTAAAACCCTTCTTACCATCTCATCTTCATCTCTTTCAAGTATTACGATATACCTTGATCCTTTTAGTACATCTATTCTCATTATTTTAAAATATTCGGAAAAATTCAGTTTTTTGCTTTAAGGTCAAGGATCTAATAAATAAGCATAGCTCTTTTGTTCAAATTAAAAACCCTGAAATTCTAGTTCGTTCCCAAATATAACTTTCTCTATTTCTGACATTTTTCCTTTATCTGGGGATTGACTTGACTTTATTATGTTATATAGTAAAATGTAGAATGTTTGATCTCTGCTTTTTTGATCTATTGAGTTGAGAACCTTTTCAGCTTCTTTTGGTTGCCCATTTTTTAGAAAAGCGGAAGCCAAAATCAGCTTTATTCTGTTGTCTTGCGGAACCTTTTGAAGCTCTTCTATTGCCGAGTCATATTTTTCAATAAGGTAGTAAGATAACCCAAGCAATTTTCTGTATTCTGGATCATTTTTTATTTTCAGAGCAGATTGCAAAGATGAAATTGCATGAAATATGTTCCCGCTTCTTGCAAATTTCGGTCCTATTTCAGCAAGCCATAAATTTACAATAGCAAAATTGTAAAGCATAATATCATCTGCGGGAAATCTATCAAGATATTTTTTAGCTATATCTCTTACTTCTTCCAGAGTTTTGATTTTTTGATCTTTTGGGAGAAAAAGAAGAGCTTTGACTAAAAGAATTTCTACAAGCAATTTATAGGCTGTTAGGTTTTCTGGAAAAAGCTTTATTATCTCCCTAATTTCACTTTCTGCACCTTTGATGTTCCCCAATTCAATATATTTTTTTACAAGTTCCATCCTCTTTATTTCTGAAAAAGCCGGTGGTACGGTTGTAAGTTGTTGATATTCATAAGCTTTCTTAAAAAAATCTCTTGAATCTTGGTATTTCCCTATATCCCTCATTATTGTCCCAAGCATGAAAAAAGAAATATATCTTTCTACACCTGATAACTTGTCAACAGCCCTTATGTAGTAGTTTGTCGCTTCCTCAAAGTATCCTCTGGAATGTAGATAAGCCCCTGAATACAATAGAATCTCTGGGGAATCAAATATAGTTGTTGCTCTCTCTATTATTTCCTTTCCAGCTTTTATTTCTCCTTTTCTACCTTTTACCTCTGCAAGTCCTATTAGCGCGTACGGAGATGTGTTATCAAATGAGAGAGCTTCTTGAAAGTCAATTTCGGCTTTACCTAATTCTCCTTTTATTAAATGTATCATCCCCCTTTTAAGTATCATTTGATATACGATCTTTTTGTCTTTCTCATCTTGTACTTTTCTGAATTTTGATATACCTTCATCCAGAACTTTTTGGGCTGAATCAATATCACCATAGATTAGATATGCGTTTGCAAGACTATCAAAAATTGCTGGAATTTCTTTTATAAGTTTTGCTTGGTTAAAAAGGAAAACAGCAAAATCTACCCTTCCTTTTTGGAGATATAAGTTTGCAAGGTTGAACTTCACATAAAAATCTGGGGGAAATTTATCATCTGCGAACCTTAGTACATTCTCTGCTTCTTTTTCTTTTCCTGCACATAAAAGTATGAAAAATTTTTGAACTGCATCTTTTGAGTCAGATGGAGGCTGTTTTTCTATTTTTTTCGCTTCTTCCTTGCATAAAGAAGGCTGAGTTATGATATCCTGGAAATTTGCAGTAGATGATAAAACTACATAAACAAAAAAAGAGAGCGAAATAAATATCATATTATGAAATTTAATAATCTTTCTGGATATTTCCTTAAATTATGAGTTATAAACTATGAGTTATCAAGCAATAAGTTGCGCTACAAAAGATTAAGAGCTACATTCTTTGAGCAGTTTCGTCTGCTATTTCTCTTGATAGCTTGATAACATCAACTCTTGGTAAAACTTTATAGAGTTTTTCAGCAATTTCTAAACCTTTGCCTAACCTTATATGCATAATTTCAAAAGATTGAATTATTTTGCTCCAATATATATGTGCAAAAAACTGAGCCATTCTCTTGTAATAATCTCCGAAAGGTTTATCTTTGTGTTTTTCTGCTCTTGCTATTGCAGACTCTGAAAGGTATATTCCTATTGCTATATCAGAAAATGCAGCAAGCAGTTCTTGCTCGTTTTGTATTTCTTCTCCAAACTTTGCAAAAGCTTCTTGTGCAGATATAATAAGAAACCTTTTGGCTAATTCCAAAGCGAATAGCTCTTCTTTCAAAGAGAAATCCTGAACAAGTTTTTTGATTTCATTTACATCGTCTATCTCTTTCTTTGATTTTTCTACCCACTCAAAAAAGTTTATTCTACCTCTCATCGCTCTTCTTATTATCATCTCTGGAATGTTCAACCTGTTTATTTCGTTTGTTCCTTCATATATTCTGTTTACTCTTTCATCCCTGTAATGTCTTTCGACTTCGTATTCTTTTATGTAGCCGTATCCACCGTGAATTTGGACGGCATCATCTACTATGTGCCAAAGGAGTTCGCTACCTCCGACTTTGAGTATTGTTGCTTCTACTGCGAGTTCTTCAAAAGCCTGCCACTCTTGCATTCCATCACCGAGCCATAATCTATCTATGTTGTGGGTAAGTCTATATGCTGCGCTTTGAGCTGCAAAAGATTTTGTTGCCATATTTGCTATTTTCCATTTTATAAGCGGAAAATCAAAAATAGCTTTACCGAATTGTTTTCTTTCTCTCGCATAATCTAATGCTTTCTTTGTAAGGTAAAGACCTGCTCCACCGCTCGCCCCTCCAAGTCTCATTCTTCCTAAGTTAAGAGCATTCAGGGCGACTTTATGTCCTTTACCTATTTCTCCCAGTATATTTTCTTTTGCAACTTTTACATCTTCAAGAATAACTTGCCGAGTGGAGGAGCCTTTTTGTCCCATTTTCTCTTCTTCTTTGCTCGTTTTTACGCCCCACTGTCTTTCTACTATGAAAGCTGTAAAATCTTTTCCGTTGACTTTCGCGAAAACTATGAATATATCTGCAAATCCAGCATTTGTTATGAATTGCTTAGTTCCGTTCAAGATAAAATATTTTCCGCCATCTACTGGTGTTGCGGTGGTTTTAGCGTTGAGAGCATCTGAGCCGGCTCCCGGCTCGGTTAGAGCATAAGCTGCTATTTTTTTTGCGTAAGCCAAATCTGGTAAGTATTTTTTCTTTTGCTCATCTGTTCCAAAGAATATTATTGGGTGAGATCCAATTGTCACATGCGCTTCTGATGAAACCGCAAAAGATGTATATTGCATCATAGCTTCATTAACGCACAGAGCAGATACTTTGTCTAACTCTAATCCTCCGTATTCTTTTGGGTATTCAATTGCAAAAAATCCAAGTTCTCCTGCTTTCTTCAAAAGTTCAACCATCAAATCATGTTTTCCTTTTTCAAGTTCGTCTACTTTCGGTAAAACTTCTTCTTTCATGAACTTCTCAACTGTGTCTTTTAACATCTTTTGTTCTTCGTTCAGGTCCTCTGGTGTGAAAATATCTTTGCTGACAACTTTTGAAAGAAACTCACACCCCTTTTCCATCTTCAATTACCTCCTTTTCCCCTTTATCTTTTTTTAATTTTTTATATTTCTTTTCAGATTTTAGGTTTCAAGTTTAATTTTCTGATTTTTTATTAAGGAATTCAATTTTTCGGGAAAAATTTTTTATAAAGCGTACTGAGTGAGCATAATGGGAAAACATAGTTAATCAAGGAATCAAGGAAATATATTGAAGCCTTCATTTGTGATTTTGATTGATTTTTCAATAGCTTTTTGTGTCCATTTTGAAGCCTTTGCAAAAGCGATTTGGGGTTCTATTCCTCTTGTTAAAAATGCAGTCAGAGCTGCTGAAAAAATGCAACCTGTCCCATGAACTTGAAAACTTGATTTTTTTTTCTTGAAGGATTTCACAAAATTCCCATTAAAAAAAAGAAAATCTTCTATTATTTTGGTCTTTTCTATTTGCGGAATTTCTGGGGTGTGTCCGCCTTTTATTATTACGAATGACTTTGAAATTTTTGATATTTTCTCTCCTGCTTTGAGTATATCGTCTTTCTTTTCGATTTTTATTTCAGATATTTTCTCTGCTTCATTTAAATTGGGTGTAAGGAAAAAGGATAATGGTATTAGTTTTTTTTTCATAAGTTCAAATCCACCTTTTGAGAGTAGTGGGAAGCCGTTTTTAGATTGAAGAACCGGATCTACTACTAAACTTACTCCATATTTTTCTATTATTTTTATTGCTGCTTTTACACCATCTTCATTACCTAATGCACCAGTTTTACCAAATTTGATTTTTATATTTTTAAGAGCTACATCTGTTTGCCTTGATATAACTTCAAAGGATAAAGGGTATATTCCGAACACACCTTTTTCATTCTGATATGTTATGCACGATATAATTGATATGCAGATTACTCCAAGTTTTGACATAGTTTTTACATCTTGTTGTATTCCAGCACCAGAAGTTGGATCAGAACCTGCTATTGAAATACACAAGTTTATATTAGATTTCATGATTGATTGTTTTTTTTATTCTTCTTTTTTGGTTGGTTCTATAAAACTTTATCTACTATTTTTCCATTTATTGTTTTCATCCTCTTTTTCTTCTTTTTCATTTTCTTCTTTTATTTCAAGGTAAGTATCATCGCTTATTGAGAGATGTTTTGATAAATTTCTTTTCACCTCTTCTTTCGTTCTTGCGAATTCTCTTATTGCCTTTGACAAGCTTTTTGCCAATTCGGGCAGTTTTTTGGGGCCCACAAAAATTAAAAGTACGATAAAAATTACGATTAGCTCTTGCCAACCTATACCAAACATATATAAAAAATTATTGCTACTTGGGATAGAAATGACGAAAAACGAGATACTAACCGCTCGCACGAAATATCTTGCTATTTATACCTATGAGGTACTTTTTTGATTTTTTCTCTATGTATTTCAGGAATGTTTTTTCTGATATTTTAGGATTTTCTACTGCATATCTTGATATTTCAAGGAGGAATTTATCTTGAAGTTTGTTTTTCTTACCTTCTGTTTTTATTAGTTTTTCTCTTATTTTTGCTATTATTTTGAGCTTTTCTGATAGTTCTTTTGGTACTTCCCTTTCTATTTTTTCTCTTATTGCTCGTGAGAAAGCCGATGATTTTCCTTCTGTTGAGATGCTGATATGCAACCCCCATCTTTTTATAGATGATGGGACAAAAAAGTCAGAAATTTCGGGATATGTTGCGGAGTTTAGAAATATTCTTTTTTCTTCGCATTCTTGCTTTATTTGTATTGCAACATCTTTATCACCCGTACATTCAAATACAAGAAAAGTTCCTTCTGGTATCATGTTCTTTGTGAATTCGGAATTTACTATCTTCTTTATTTTACCTTTTTGTTCCAAATTTTTTATTCTTTGAGTTGTTGATTTAGAAATAACGATTATTTCTGCTTTTTCTTGAACGAGCTTTTTTATTTTTCTTTCGGCTACCTTGCCTCCTCCCACAACTACGCATAATTTGTTCTTTACATTTAGAAATATAGGATACACTCTGTAATTTTAGTTTTTCATATTGCTGATTTGTTTTTTGAGTAATTGAATTTAAAAGAAAGAGAGAAATTTAAAATCTATTATTATCAGCATTATTTTTTTATTTTGCCGACGTAGCTCAGTTGGTAGAGCGGCGCACTCGTAATGCGCAGGTCGCGGGTTCGAATCCCGCCGTCGGCTCACTTGTTCCCATTCATCAATCTATTGCTCTATTTACCAATCAATCTCTCTATCTCAAAAGCAATTCTTTTGAGCTCGTCAGAAATCTCCTTTCTCCTTTTATTTATAAATTCCCTTACTCTTTCTTTGTATTCATCTTTTGAGTTCCTCATAATGCATGCAAGGTCATTTGGATTATCTACGATAAATAAAACCTTTTCTTTTATAAGTTCTTCCTTTTCTGATATGTTCCATATATGCTTACCTGTTGAAACCGGAACCCCTTTTGATATTGGTTCAAGAACATTATGTCCTCCTATGGGTAGTATTGACCCGCCTACGAATGAGAAAGAAAAATAACTCAGGATTTTATCCACTACGCCGTATGTATCTATTAAGACCACTTTTTTGTTTGTGTCTAAGATTTTAAGTAATGCTTGCTCTATTCTGATTTCTCTGTTTTTTATATTGTCAGAGAACTTTATGAATTCTACATTTTTGGCTTTAAGAAAGTTTTCTGCTTCATCAAAATTATGTCTCGGAGCTATAAACAAAATATAGTTATCCCCCAATATCTTTTGGGTCTCAAGTAAAAACTCTATTTCCTCGTTTCCCCTGGTTGAAATTCCAATCAAGCTATTTTTCAGCTTTGCTTTGATTTTATTTTTGATTTCTTTGTTTTTGGTTTCTTTATCTTTGGTTTCTTTATCTTTTTCATTTGTATCTTTGCTGTCTTCAAGGAATATAAGATTTTTCAAGTCCTTTGAAACGAAAACTCTTTTTATTCCTATTTCTTTGAACCTTTCAGCATACTCTTCTGATGATGCAAATACTCCATCTATTTCTGATAGAATATATTTTAACGGGGTTCTCTTTATTATTTCTGATGACCTTCTTGAAATTCTGCCACTTACTACTAAAATCTTTGCTCCTTTCTCTTTTGCAGCAATTATATAACCGGGCCATAGGTCTCCTTCATAGAAAATTGTGAGTTTGAGGTTTTCTGGTAAGAATTTTTTTAAACGATTGAACAAGGGAAGTGGTAAAACATGTACGCTACTATATAAAGATTTTGCTGTATCAGTAAAAACAGTGTTTTTTATATCAAATCTCAAACCTGATTTTGTATTTGAAAGGATTTCTTTTAAGTATTTCGTGAATAAGAGTGCGTTTTTTGTCTCCCCTATGGATGATGAATGAACTAATATTGTATCTTTTTCAGTTTCTATCTTTTCTGTGAGCTTTATTTTTTCCATCAAGTTTTTTATTGTTCTCTTGTCTTTCAGCTTTGAACTTATGTAAATTAAACCCCCAAAAAATAGCGCTACATCATGAATGTTCCCTAAGATTTTGTAGTAATTCTTTGTCATATCAATTCTTACCGCAGCATTAATTTGCATAAATTTATTTCTTATCAATTTTAGGTATATTTGCCTGGAAAAAACAGCAAAAATCAAATCTACATTAAATTAGAAAAAAATCTAAAACTATGGGGAAAACAAGGCAAGAAGTTTATGAAAAGGTGAGGAACCTTACAGAGGGTCTGTATGAGAGTTCTACTTTAAGAGATTTGCCAGAGTTTGTAGTTAAACCTCAAAACCTTATTATGTTTGAACAAAAACTCAAACAAGACGGTTTCAACATGATATTAGACCTCTTCGGAGTGGATTTTTATGATAATGAGAAACTCAAAGAGTATGCTGGTGTAAAGACCAGATTTGCAATCATATATCACTTCCTCAAATTACCACAGAACGAGAGAATAAGAGTAATTGTTCCAGCAGATGATTCAACCCCTGTACCATCTTCAACAAAACTCTTCAAAGGTGCAGATTGGTTCGAAAGAGAAGTCTATGATCTTTTAGGTATAAAGTTTGAGGGACATTATGATTTAAGAAGGATTTTTTTGCCCGAGGATTTTGAAGGACACCCTTTAAGAAAAGATTTCCCAACAAAAGGTGTGAAAGAATATATAGGTACAAAATACACTCCAAAGTTTGTAAGGCTTCCGGGAAAAGACAAGGTAGATGACCCATTTGAAGAGGGAGCAAGGATGGTAGTAAATGTTGGTCCAACTCATCCTGCAACTCACGGAACATTCAGAATGATATTTGAACTTGAAGGAGAAGACATAATAGGTGTTGACCTTGAAATAGGATACTTGCATCGAGGGGTTGAAAAAAATAGTGAGAATATGAGATGGGAAGACTTCATTCCTATGACAGATAGATTAAATTATCTTTCGGCTTATCTTAACAATATGATTTATACTGAGATGATTGAAAGGTGGCTTGGTATATGGGATGATGTCCCACGCAGAGCAAAATATATAAGAGTAATTTTAGGGGAGCTTTCTCGTATTGCAGATCACCTTGTATCAATTGGCACTATGGCTGTTGATCTTGGAGCTCTTACTCCTTTCTGGTACTTTTTCAAGGTAAGAGAGGAGATATATTCAGTTTTTGAGTGGGCAGTTGGAGCTCGCCTCACAACATCAGGAACATCTTTCGGAGGAGTAAGAAAAGATTTGGATGAAAAAACAATCCAAAAAATAAGATATATTATAGATGAACTTTTGCCAAGAGCTCTAAAAGATGTTGATAACCTTCTAACTAAAAATAGAATTTTCATAGATAGAACTCGTAAAATTGGAGTCGTTTCTGCTGACGATGCTATTGAGTGGGGATTTACTGGTCCTTCTTTGCGGGGGTCTGGTGTAGCATGGGATATAAGGAAAGTCCAGCCTTATGGTTTGTATGATGAGTTTGATTTTGAAGTCCCAATAGCAACCGAAGGAGATGTTTATTCAAGGTATCTTGTGAGAATGGAGGAGATGGTTCAAAGTGCGAAAATAATAAGACAAGCTCTTGATAATCTACCAGATGATGGAATAAGAATAAAATCAGATAAACGCGCTAATCTGCCAACTTTACCAGATAAAAAATATGTTTATACTCAAATAGAAGCTCTAATCCATCACTTCAAAGGTATTGTAGAGGGGGTCGTGCCTCCTTATGGGTGGTATTATTTTGGTGGAGAAGCTGCTAATGGAGAGCTTGGATTTTTTGGTATTTCTGTTGGTAAAAGAACTCCTTGGAGGATAAGAATAAGACCTCCTTGTTTTGCTATATATCAAGCTTTCAGACATATGGTTTTGGGACATAAACTTGCAGATTTCGTCGCTGTTTTGGGAAGCATAAATATAGTTGCTGGGGAGCTCGATAGATGAGCATAGAACTAATGAAATCTTTTGAAGTAATAAAACCTTTTAGAGGCATAACATATTCTCCGCATTTTAGAGCAAAGATGAGCGATATAATCTGTCCCCCATACGATGTTATAGATGAGAAGATGCAAGAGGAACTTTTAAAAAAGAGCGAGCTTAACTATGTCAGGGTTGTTCTCTCACCTTTCGGACACGACCATGCTAAAAAAACCCTTGAAGATTTTATAAAGAGAAATATATTGGTTCAGAGTGAAAAAGAAAAGTTATATGTTTTGACCCAAAGTTTTTATGATGGTAAAAATTTTCATGAAGCCGTTGGAATAATTGCATTAGTATCTTACGAAGCAAAAATTTTCCAACATGAAAGTACAAGACCTCGTGTTATAGAGGATAGAATAGAGCTTTTAGAAAAGACAGGGTGTAACACTTGTCCTATATTTTTAGTTGCGGGTGGTTATAACATAAGAAAGTGGTATGAAAAAACTTTAAAGCAAGGAAATCTTAATCTTCTTTTTAGCTTCAAGTATAATTCAACGGAGTATGGCTTGGATGTTGATTGCAAATTTTTTGAGACAGATGATTTTGAGCTCATTTACTATCTCCAAGATAGAGAATTTATAATAGCAGATGGACATCATAGGTTTAACGCAATAAAACATGTATATCAAGGTAAGAAAAACGAAAAATTTTTTATGGCTTTTATATCTGACGAGAGTTCTGGTTTTCTCATACTTCCTATTTTGAGAGAAATCAAAAGGGGAGAGGAGAAGAAAATTAATTTACAAGAAGATATAGTGATCTCAAAAAATCGTTTGCAGACAAATAGCAATAAGCTTGATAATCCTTTGTCTTTCCTTTCCTTCCAAAATAGTGATTTTTTATTCTTTTTCGGTGATAATTCATCTTTGGCTGTGAATATAAGAAAAATTCCAGAAAAAACGCACATTGAAATTTTGCATGAATATATTATAAAAAATATCCCCGTTGAATTTGAACATAATATGCTGAAATCTATAAGTAAATTATTGAGGGGGGAACTGGGATGTTCAATTATTCCAAAACCTTTATCTATGCAAGAGATTTGGAGTGTTGTAAAAAGGGGAAAAGTTCTTCCCCCAAAATCAACTTATTTTTGGCCGAAAATACCATCTGGTCTTGTCTTAAACAGAACAAATTTTGCACAGGTTTAGCTCAAACAAGAAAGTTAAATAAAAGATTTTTCATTATAAAGTTTTCAACCGATCATTTCTTGATAGCAAGATAAAAGGAGGTAATCTAAAATGAATAGGGTAAAATTAGAACATACCGGTATTATATCTTATACTGGTGGAGGAAACGGAAAATATATCCCAAATAGCGAGGAGCAAAAAATAGAGAAAATATATCCTTTAAAACTTCTTGAAGTTGAGATAACTTTGAGATGTCCTTTGAGGTGTATTCATTGCAGCGTAGGGGGTGGAGAGGGGAAAGTTGATCTACCAATAGAAAAATATAAAGAACTTGTTGATGATTGCGCAAAGATAGGAGTTGATGCTATTGACATAATAGGAGGTGAGCCATTAGCTTATCCTTATATTTATGAAGCGATAGAATATACCTTGGGAAGAATTCCGAATTTGTATTTGAGTACGGCAGGTTATTTCATAACAGAAAAGATGGCTCTCAAACTAAAACAATCCGGACTAAAACACATTTTTGTGAGTTTAGATGGTCCAACAAAAGAATTGCACGAAAAGATAAGAGGACCAAATACTTTTGAGAAAACTTGTGATGCAATTCGTATGCTTTCTTCTTTTGGATTTAGTGTAATAGTTTCTTTTGTCGCAACAGCAGAAACCTACAAATTCGTTCAAGATATGGCTGAGATTTCAAGGCAACTTGGAGCAAAAAAATTATTTATTTTAGCTTTCGTTCCAGAGGGTAGAGGGAAAAATATATCAACTCTTGCTCTCACAAATGAAATGATAATAAAAATTATGGATGATGTGAGAAATATAAGCGGGAAGTACAAAGATTTTGAAGTTGAATTTGATTGTTCTTTGAAGACTTTCTTTGGTGATTTGCCCGAAGAATGTTCTATTTGTCCTGCCGGAACAACTTTTGCAACGGTGAAAGTAAATGGGGATGTTTTCCCTTGCGGATTTTTGAGGGATCACAGTTTTTTCAGGGCAGGGAACATAATTGAAGAAAGATTTTTTGATATATGGAAAAATAGCCAGAGGTTCAAGTATTTTAGAACCCCTCTTAAAGGTTGTTCATCTTGTTCAATATATACTGAATGCAGGGGAGGGTGTCAAGCTTTAAAAAGAGGGAAAGTGTGTGATGGAAAACCTGATGAGCGCAAAGCTTTCCTCACAGCTTGTGGATTTGTCTAATTATTTGTCTAATTATTTGGAAGATTTATCTGATTAAGGAGATCTTTCTAAGGAATCTTTTACTATTTTTTCCCACCCCTTATTCCTAATAATAGAAGGTTTTCTTATTTGTCTTTTCCATTTTGTTGATTTCCCGCTTTTGTAATGACTCCAGCCAGATCTCCAGAATTTTACTTTCCCGCTTTTTGTTATTTTTACTCTTTTTGCTACGGTTTTAGAAGTTCTCTGCTTTGGCATAGTTTTTTTGTTTTATTATTGTTTTACTATTGTTTATTTATCCTTGTGCCTCCTTTAGGACCTCTTGCATTACTTCCATCATGCTTTCTTTTGGAGGAGCTTCTTTTAACATTTCTCTTATGACTCCGTCAAGTTCTTCTGGATTCCAGTATTCTTTTTTGTTTTTTTTGCGTTTTGATACGGAACGCCATCCCCCCATAAGCCATATCATGTTTCCAACTATTCTGAACACCTGCCCTGTTATACCTGCTGCTTTGTCTGATGCAAGATAAACTATGAGAGGAGCAATTGATTTTGGATTCAGAACATCAAATGGAGCATTAGCAACTGATTCAAATATTGCTGCGAGCTGTGGAGTTGCTTCTGTTGTTAATCTTGTTCTTGCTACCGGGGCAATTGCATTCACTGTGACGCCGTACTTTGCCATTTCTTCTGCAACAATTATTGTAAATGCTGCTATTCCCGCTTTGGCTGCTCCATAATTAGATTGTCCGATATTACCTAAAAGTCCCGCATCTGATGTTGTATTTATTATTCTTCCTGATACAGGTTTTCCTGCTTTTGCCTGATTTCTCCACCATACACATGCATGGTGAGTACAGTTAAATGTTCCTTTCAGATGAACAGCCATAACTTTATCCCAATCTTCTTCTTCCATATTGAAAATCATTTTGTCTCTGAGGATTCCTGCGTTATTTACGAGTATGTCTATTTTTCCGAATTTATCTATTGCTGTTTGGATTATTCTTTTAGCTCCTTCAAAGTCATTTACGAAGTCATAATTTGCAACGGCTTCTCCTCCCATCTTTTTTATTTCTTCAACGACTTCATCGGCAACACGGGTTTCTTTCCCTTCTCCTGAAAAACCAACTCCTGGGTCGTTTACTACTACCTTTGCGCCGTGTTGAGCAAGCATTATAGCTTCTTCCCTTCCGATACCTCTTCCTGCACCTGTTATTACTGCCACTTTCCCTTCAAGAAGTTTAGCCATAACTTTTTACCTCCTAATTTTTTGTTTTATTATTTTATTTTTTTATGTTTATTTGATATATGCTGAATTGATTTAATGATTTAATTTTCAAGTTTTTCTTATATTTTTGAATTTTTCCTGTTCATTTTTGATTTGGTTTGACTCCATTTTATTCCTATTCTTATTACTACTTTTTTTATTCCTACTTTTTCCTATTACTTATTCCGTATTTTGTTTTTTCTCTTTAATTTCTCTTTTTAATTTTTCCTTTTCTTTGAGCATTTATCACATACTCCTCTTATTATCACAGAAGCTGTTTCACCTTTTCCTGGAATATTTTTTATTTGCTCAATTTTAATTGAGTCTTCTGGTATGTCTATTATAGTGTTGCAAATTTTACATATAAAATGGTGGTGTGGATGAGGATTTGTATCAAAAATTGTAACGCCATATTCTCCTGACGAAGATAAAGTGAATATCATCCCTTTATCTTCAAATTGTTTTAGTGTTCTATAAACTGTGCTAAGTGAAAGCGATGGAACTTCGTTTTTTATCTTCTCATAAATTTCTTCTGCTGTGACATGCCCACAAGCCTCTGTTATTTTTTTGTATATTGAAATTCTTTGAGGAGTTGCTTTTATCCCCTTTTTTCTTAACTCTTCCGCTATTTTAAATTTTGGTTGCTCATTCATATTATTAAAAATTTTGTTGATTTTTTCTTTGATTTTCTTTTTTTTCTCAAAACTTATACCTTTTTCTTGATTTTTCTATTCAAGAGATTTTTTGGAACAAAAATTTTTCTTTGCAGATGTCAAATCCAAAAAAAATTGGAGCTTTCTTTGATTTGGACTATGTTATCGTGGGTAAAGACCTTTATAGACTGATTGGAGAGGAACTTATAAGAAAAAATATGGTCTCTAAATTCAGGTTTATTTTATGGTATTTTTGGCTCATAAAATATAGGTTCAACCTTCTTAAAGCAGAAGATGTTTTGAAAAACAATATTGAAGATATGGAGGGAATAGATTTAGAAAAATTTGATGAGCTTGCGCAGTCAGTATATGAAAGAGCTCTAAAATACATACTGCCAGGAGCTGTCAAACTTATACAAGAACATAAAAAATCGGGACATCAAATCGCTATACTTTCAGCGAATTTCAAAATGCTTATAGAACCAATAGCAAAATTTTTGGGAATAGAACATGTTATTGCTATTGAGCTTGAAATAAAAGATGGAAAATTCACAGGTAAGGTTGTTGAACCGATATGCATAGGCAGAGGAAAAACATTTTGGATGAGAAAATTTGCGAGAGAAAAAAATATAGATTTAACCGAAAGTTTCTTTTATACAGATAGCTTTTACGATTTTGATACTCTTCTTTCCGTTGGGAATCCCGTTGCTGTCAATCCTGACCCAAGACTCAAAAGGTTCGCAAAAAAGTTTGGTTGGAAAATTATATACACGAAATGACAAGATAAGGAGGAAAGAAAATAACAACGATTTTTGCATTAAAATTTTATTGTGTTTGAACTAATTTTTTTTGGAGGAGTGATAGGATTAAGCTGGGCTCTTTTACCCTCTGGCTACACCATCCTTATCACTCTTTTAGGAATAATATTAGGCGTATTGAGCTTTATTCAAAGAATAAGAATTGAAAAATTGAAAAGAGAAATCAGAGAAGACATCAAAGAAACCAGAGAATTGATCAAAGAAAATGAGAAGCTCATTCAAGAAAGTAGTAGGGAAACAAAAATCATTCTTGACAAGATGGACGAAAGAGCAGAACAAAGACACAGGGAAATAATGAAAGAAATTATTGTCAAATGAAAATCAGACTTCCAGAAGAGAAAATTGTTATTTCACAAGATAGTTTGAGAGAGCTTGTGAAAGACTTGAAATCAAAAGGTAAAATCATAGTTTTCACAAACGGATGCTTTGATATAATTCATCCGGGACACATAAAAATTCTGTTTGAAGCAAAAAAACAGGGTGATGTTTTGATAGTTGGTATAAACGATGACGATTCTGTAAGAAGATTGAAAGGGCAAGATAGACCTATTTTACCTTTGCCTGCTCGCCAGATAGTTTTAGCTTCTATTGAAGCCGTTGACTATGTTGTACCTTTTTCCGAAGATACTCCCGAAAACTTGATAAAACAAATTGAACCAGATGTTCTCGTGAAAGGAGAAGATTGGTCAGAAGACAAAATAGTTGGAGCAGACTTTGTAAAAAGTAAAGGTGGTAGAGTTGTCAGAGTAAAATTATTTGAAGGATTTTCCACATCAAACATAATAAAAAAAATAAAAGAAAAAAAGGAAGGCTCTATATAACCTATCTTGCTTGGTTTGGAGAAACAGAAAAATTGTAAAAAGAGAATAGAGCAATAATTATCAACAAAATGGTTTCAGAATCATTGCTCGCCTGATTTTAGCTGAAACCCCTGAAGAAAAAAGGAAATAGCAAGAAAACTTCTTGAAGACATCAGAAAAAAATGAAAAATTTTTTGGAATGAAAAATTTTTTGCAAATTTATAAAATTTTTTTTTGAATTCTAATTTTTGGACTTTTATTTTTTAGATTAAACAAAAATTAAAGCAGAAAAAAAAGGAGTTAAAAAATGGGAAAAAGGGAGGTGAAAAGAAATGAGAAACAGATTTCTATTCTTTCTTTCTTTCTTTCTTTCGGTGATTAGTCTTGCGGGTTCGGTTTGGGCTCAAGAGCTTCGGGGTTTTATGTATCTATACGGGGAGATGGGTGGCGATTACTTTTCAGATGAAAAACTCATCAACTTCCGCATAGGGCAGTTAGACTTGCTATCTTCTTTGAGTTTTGGCAGAGCGGAAGGTTATGGTGAGCTTGTGGTTGAAGAGATGATTGAGGTGGAAAGACTTTATTTAGGCTATAATTTCCATAAGCTTTTTACTTTAAGGGTAGGTCGCTTTCACTCTCCACTTGGTTATTTCACAAGAGAGTGTCATCACGGAATTTACCTTATGCCAGTTATAAGAAGACCATTTATAATAGAATTTGAGGATTTCGGAGGACCTTTACCTATTCACTCAATAGGATTTGAAGCAGAAGGCTCTGCCGAAATAGGGGAATTTCAACCAGGATATGTTATAAATGTTGGAACCGGGAACTTACACTTTGGTGCTTCCCCACTTTGGGATTTTGATAAAGAAAAAACTTTCATCGGCAAGCTTTTTGTGAAAAGAGAATTTGGAGAAGTTGGTGTGTCTTTGGGATATGATCCTTTTAGAATACAAGAGAAAGATGGATCCCAAATTCTTGTCCGAAATTTCGTATTAGGAGGAAACATATCTTATAACAACCCAGGAGGACTTATAGCTTTGCTTGAAGGATTTTTGTTGAGAGATTTAGAATCTAAAAAATCTGGTTGGGGAGGATTTTTAATTTTATCTTATCATGTCTTCGGTTCAGAGCTTATTTATAGTATAAGACCATATTTGCAGATTGGAACTTTTGATTGGCAAGATGGAAATCCTTACTTTGAAAAATTACAGGCGAAACTGCAAGAGGAGGGAGAGGGTGGAGGATATGGTGCTCGTAATCTTTTCAACAAACACTTTGAATACTCAGCAGGATTAAGAATAGGAATTTCCCCTGAATTTGCGGTGAAGATAGGATTTAGCTTTTTTGATATGAAGAAAATAGAAGATAGGTATTTTATATCTTTGAGCGCTGGGTGGGGAATTCCAATTTTTGAAAAATAGAAATAAAAAAGGAGGTGTATTGACTATGGTTTGGGTAAGGATAAAAGGAAAAATGATAAGAAGGAAAATAGTTCCACTTTTGTTTTCAATCTTTATTCAGTTCTTCTTTATAGGTTCGGTTTGGTCTCAGGGACTTGTTGTTGTTGCTAATCCAGAATCTCCCAATATCTCACCAGATTATGTAAAGAAGATTTATCTTGGATTTGTAAAAACTTTACCTGATGGAACTCCAGCTTTACCACTTATTATGAAAGGTTCTCCTGATACATTTTTCCAAAAGGTTTTAGGTATATCTCAAAAAGATTTTAAGGCTCACTGGCTAACAAAAGCACTTTCTGGTGAGGGAATTCCACCACGAGAGGTTGGAGTAGATGAGATTGTGGATTTAGTTAAGAGGAACAGGGGCGCAATCGGTATTGTTCCAGCTAACAAAGCAAGGCAGGAGGGACTGAAAATTTTGCTCGAAATAAAATGAAAAAATGAAATGAAAAAATGAACAAGGAATAAAAAATAATGAGTATAAGGGTAAAGATTATATTGGCTGTTTCCCTTGTTGGGCTGATATTTCTTTCCACAGGTCTGATTTCTTTCGTAATAAGTAAGAAAATAGAAAAGCTCTCCCATGTGTCAGGTTCGTGGCAGAAAGTAATTGAGAATTTTGGATTTATCGCTTCCATCATATCTGAGGCTATAAAATTTCAGGATTCCGAAAGGTTGAAGGAGGCACAGCCTTTTATCAGAGAAATTTTGGAGTCAGCTGAGAAAGTAAGTAAAGCTGGTTTTGATACCGAAAGATTTACCTCTACTTTACAAGAATATATGGTATTAGCAGGTGAGGTAATAAGAACGCAAGATCTTGAGAAAGCAGCGGCTTTATCTGAAAAAGCTTCTTTTCTGAAAAAACAGGCTTTTGAGATAAGTGGAAATATTTTGAGTAAGATTTCTAAACTTTCTTTTTTATCTTCTGTTTTCACCCTAACATCTGCGCTTGGAGTATCAGTTATATTTATTGTTCTTTCTCTTGTTTTTTCTGGGAGAATTGTGAGTGCGGTTGAGAGGTTTTTGAAGGTCTTCAATCTTCTCACAAAGGGAGAGATAAAGACTGTTGATATAAAGGGTCAAGATGAGATGGGGCGTCTTGCTTTTGCTTGGAATTCTGTCTCGCAGGAAATAATAAAAGTTCTAAAAGATATTCAAGATATTTCAGATAAAGTAAAAGAGCTTTCATCAAATGTGAAAAATGAGATGATGAGGATTTATAATGCAGCGGCTCGACCCGCTCAGAATATTGTTGCAATATCAAATGCTGTTGAAGAGTTTTCAGCAACTATAAACGAAGTAAAAAAGAGACTTGAATATATCGTAAGTTTATCTAAAAGTTCGGTTGGTGTTTCAGTTGAAGGTGCAAGCAAAGTTTCGGCTCTTTCTGAAAGAGTGAAGAATTTCTCATCTCAACTTTCTCTGTTCGTGCAGAAGCTCAAAAATTTATCAGATGAAATAAGCAAAGTAAAAGACATAGTTTCAACGATTGAAGATATTGCAGACCAGACAAATCTTTTAGCCCTGAACGCATCAATAGAAGCGGCAAGAGCAGGTGATGCTGGGAAAGGATTTGCTGTTGTGGCTCAGGAGGTAAGAAAACTTGCTGAAAAAACTATGACTGAAGCTAAATCAATAACTCAAATTGTTTCTTCCGTCACTTCAATATCAGAAGATGTTTCTCGGTTTATGATGGGTGTTAAAGGAAGCTTTGAAGATATAACGAATCTTATGGGGGAAATTGTGGTGAGTTTCTCACAGATTCAAAACTCATCAAAATCAAGCTCAGATGAAATTTCATCTCTTTCCACAAGCTTTGAACAGCAAGTGCGGACTGTGGAGGAGATAGCAAGAAATATAAGAGAAATTTCAGAGATAGGGAATGAGATTTCAAAATTTTCGGATGTAGCAAAAAGAGTATCAGATGACCTTTTGGGTCTTGCATCTCGGCTCAAAGAAGTTGTAAAGTTCTTCAAAGTTTAATTTTTTCTACTCTTACCTTAACTCAAAAGTGTTTGAGACTTTTATTTTTTCTCCGAAAAGATTTACAGGTTCTGAATTTTTAAAATTTCCTCCTTTGATTTTGACTTCATTTGCTGGCTTCCATAATCTCAAATAAAACTTTCCATCAATTGTGTAAATATAAAGTCCTAAATTTTCTTCAATTTGTAAAAGAGAAAAGCTCTCTGGGATTTCAGTTTTTAGGTCTGCTTTTACACCTTCTCCTACATAAACAGGGAAAAGAAAGTCATAAACAGCTTTTGCTGAATCTAAATCGTTATCTTCAGATTTTGTTTTTTTGTAAATCATAAATGATGTAGAAAATGGTCCGGTTTCGCTCATATCTCCGGGAGGACCTAAAATATCGTATTTTTCAAACTTTGTGTTTCTACCTACAAATACATCTACACTTTTTTCTGATGTTTGAGCTACTCCTTTTCCTCCTTTTGTTGCTATTGTAAATACATCTCCATTTTCAAGATAGACTTTGAAAAAGTTCGTGAAAGGTGTGAAAGTTGGTTTGTATATTTTTTCTAATTCTGTATATTCAACAAGTCCTGTGTGAGATTCGTTCAAGATTTTTGTTATTTTGTGCTGAAAGATAAATCTCAAAGTGAGTGAATGACCTTCCGGTATGTTTTCGGTTGTGGCTTCCAGGAAAATTTTGCCATCTTGCGATATTTTCTTTGTTATTGATGTTTGGTATTCTGAAATTTCCTCAAATCTTCCGGGAGGAGTTTCTGAACCTATTCTCCAAGCCCCACCATCATCAGTCCACAAAATAGCTTTTGTATAAAATCCAAAGTTTCCTGTATCTTGTATTTCATTAAGGTTATCAATTTGTATTGTTTCATTTACATTCAAAATTTTGTATCCAAATGGCGGAATTCCATTCCTTTCTATTCCGAGCGGGTTTATTACTATTTTTTTATCTGAACCTATTTTTTGCCGGAAAATATCAAGAATTTTATTTTCTATGTTTGAAATTTTTAATTGAGTTTCTTTCATAAGAGGTTTTGTTTCTTTTTCTTCTGTGGTTTTATACAGAGTCCCAGCTCCTGAGTCGTGATTTGTAAATACAGCCACCACAAACCAAAGTTTTTCTAACTCATCTTTTATTTCTTGTGGAACTTTTAGGTTTAAGTTCTCTGCTATTGAAACCATAGTTTCTGCTGACATCAATCTAAATATGCTTTCGTTTATGAACCTTTTGAGATATGTTCTTGAACCAAAGTAGCCGGTCCAATAAGGAGCGAGATTCCCTTCAAAGACAGGTAATTTATCTTTTTCTTTCTCTACAAGTGAGATAAAATCAGAAAAACTCCCGATTACAAGAAATGTTCCTGTTGATGGGAAATATTTTTGGTTCCAGTAATCTACGAACTTTCCGAGGTTCTTTTTAGGTCTTTCAAAGTCCCAACCTATTGGAATGAAGATAAATTTTGAATTTGCTTTATCTTTCATTCTTCCTGTATAATCAAAAATTTTCTTTGAGAAAGTTTCTTCATCTGCTTCTTCTCCGATGCATTCAGCTTCTGGATTGACATAAACATTTGATGGGAAATCTAATTTGCAGAAGAAGAAAGAGCCTATTCCATATAGGTTTGGCATAAAGAATAAAATTACTTCTCCGTATTTTCCTTTCCACCTTGTGAGGATTCCAAATTTGAAGAGTTTTTGTCCTCCCGAGCCTTCAACAAAATCTTTTTCTGTTATTGGTTTCAGATGTTTTGGTGTTTGGGTAAATCCATTTACTCTTGATAGCGCTGCTGATCTGAATCCTAAAAAGTAAAGTAGGTCTGGCATATCTTGAGGGAAGCCGAATGAGTCGGGAACCCATGCGTCTTTTGGAATTTTCAAACCTCTATTTTTTAGCCAGCTTCTTCCTGTCATGTAATTTCTTATTATCCCTTCTGCTGGGATTACAACCCAATCATCAGTTCCAACTCCTCCTCCTTCTATTTTTATTTTTCCATCTTTGATTAGGAAAAGGAGCTCATTCCCTTCTTTTTCTTCTTTTTTCAGGAACTTATCAATCCAGAATATTTCAGCGAAAAATGCTCTGTGATTTTTGTGAGATTTTACGAAATCAATTGAGTTCAAAAATATATCTTTTACTAACTTCTCATAGTATTCTTCTGATGTATAAACCCAAGATATATCAAGGTGGCTTGACTGTCCTAAAATAACGACAGCGTTTGCATTTTCAGGAAATTCTATCTTCTGTTCTTGATCTCCTTGACTTCCTTGATTATCTTTACTGCAACGGAAGATTAGCAGAGGTTGCAAGATCAAAATAATGAAAAGTAAATGTTTCTTTACAAGTGTTATGTTTGTTTTTCCCATTATGTTATAGTTTTATGTTTTTTATTTTGAGTGTTTTTCTTTTTTTTGATTTAAGTCCGGATGAACTTATGAATCTTATTTACCAAAGATTTTTCTTTCCTTCTGGGGTGAGTTCCTTGTATAGTTCTATGGTACTTTGTGTGTTTTCGCATAAAATAGCCTTTTTAGCTCTCTTCTTTTTGACTAAAATTTTGATTTAGCACTATATTTCATTTTATGGAGGTAATAAAGATTATAAATTTGACAAAGGTTTTTGGTAAAGTTGTTGCGATAGAGAACATAACTTTTGATGTAGAACAGGGGAAGATAACAGCTGTTCTTGGACCATCTGGATCTGGAAAAAGTGTTCTTGTCAAACATATTTTAGGACTTCTGAGACCGACATCGGGGAAAATACTTTACAAGGGAGTTGATATTTTCTCTTTACCTGAGGAAAAGCTGTATGAAGTAAGGCGTGATTTCAGTATGCTTTTGCAAGAGGGGGCTCTGTTTGACGGAATGACGGTTGAAGAAAACATAGCTTTTCCTCTTAAAATAAGAAAATTTCCAAAAGATGAAATAAAAAGAAGGGTTGAGTTTTATCTTGAGAGCGTTGGTCTTGGAGGATTCGGGAAGAGGTATCCTTCTCAACTTTCTGGTGGTCAAAGGAGACGTGTAGCTCTTGCAAGGGCACTTGTGACAGAACCAGAAGTTATAATATTAGACGAACCGACAACGGGGCTTGACCCAATAACCACCGAAAGCATAGAGGATCTCATTTTATCCATTAAAAACAAGCATAAGGAAAAAACTTTCATTCTAATAACTCACGATCCATTTTCAGCTTTCAAACTTTCTGATAATATAGCTGTTTTATTTTTTGGAAAATTAATTTGCTATGGAGAAAAAGAGAGTATTATATCTATGATGGAATCAAATAGGACTGTATTTCAAATTTTCAAGAGAGCAAATTTAAACATTGCACGAGCTAATGGCTAATAATTTCAAAGGCAAAGATATAGACCTTTTATTTTATATCCTGATCACTCGCTGGACTTATACCATACTCCCTTATTATTCCTTCTTCATCACACAAAACATGCAACTTTATCCCATATGCATATTCTCTCTTTGATGCTATATATCCCCTGAATTCTTCTCTTTGAAATTTCTTACATCTTGCTATCCTTATGTTCTCACAAGCTTTTATAATCTTTGAATATATTATAAAACTCTTGTTTTTTAATTAACAGTCTATTGTTAAAAATTTGTTATTTCGTTAAAACAAAATTACTTATTTAGGAGAGTTTATAGTATGCATAGGTGTTTGAAGATTGCCATCAAACCTCCTCGCAAGATAAGATGGCTTTGCTTCAACGCCGGAAAACTTTTCAACTGTGCTAACTACTTTCAGGTTGAAAACAATATCAAAACTAACAGTCTATTTTTAAAAATTTTTGAAAATTGGAAAATAATTTTTATAATTATCAATAGAAATGCTGATAACTATTTATTATTCCTTTCCTCGCGCCCTCTAAAAGGGCGACCAAAATATTAAAGGAGGGAAGGAAGGAGAAGAGATAAAAAAAGAAAAAAATAGAAAGAAAAGAGAACAAGCGAAAAATAAAGGGGGAAAATTCATTATGAATAGTGTTAGTTTTTTATTCTTTAAATCTTCTAACAGAATTTTAAGGCAGATACTTTTAATCATTTCAATCTCGCTAATTACTCTCTCTGTTTCAGTGAAAGCTGAAGATTTAAAAGGGTATATGTACCTATACGGAGAAGTAGGAGCGGATTACATATCAGATGTTGAAATTCCAAGCCTCAATAAAAGAGGGGGAAATATTGTGTTCAATCTTGGCCAATTTGATATTCTCGCAAGTATATCTTATGGTAAAGTAGAGGGTCTTGTCGAAATTCTTATGTTTTCTCCTTCTCAATTAGGTTTTGAAGTTCCTATTTGGAATATTCTTTGGTTTGAAAGATATTATGTAGGATATAATTTCCACAAATTGTTCTCTCTGAGAATCGGTGGGACCTACGGAGCTATGGGCTACCTTTCAAGGAACTGGCACAGAGCCTTTTACCTTATGCCTACTATAAGAAGACCAATAGTGGCAAATGCGGAAGATGAAGGCGGTGTTCTACCTTTATATGCTACCGGGATAGAAGCAAACGGTGAAACCTCAATAGGAGAATTTAGACCAGGATACATCTTCCAAGTTATAAACGGAAACTACCATTTCGGTTCAGATGATGTTCTTGACTATGATAGAGAAAAAACTTTTTTAGGGAAAATCTATATAAGAAGATATGAAGAGGAGATAGGAATTTCTCTGGGTTATGACCCTTTCACGATACCTACCGAAGATGGTGGGAGTAAATATGTGCAGAACTTTATAGCTGGATTGAATTTATCTTATATAAAATTAGATGGACTTATTGGTCTTGCCGAAGGATTTATCATAAGAGACCTTCAATCAAAAACACAAGGTGGTGGAGGATTTTTAATTTTATCTTACCGCATACTCGACATAGGAGATTTTGACTTCAGACCTTTCCTGCAATTTGGATTCATGGATTGGCAAGATGGAAATCCTTTCTTTGAAGAACGAAACAAAATAGCTTGGGATGCAAGAAAAAGTCTTCCTTATGTAGGTCCTGGAACCGTCAAACATTTAGAATATGCAGGCGGCATAAGAATAGGTATTACGCCTTATTTTGCTTTTAAAATAGGATTTAATTATTATGACATAAAAAATGAAAAAGACTTATATTTTATAAGTGTAAGGGCAGGTTGGGGGATTCCGGTCTTTGAAAGATAAAAGAAGAAGTTATAAAGATGGAGACAAAAAAAATTTGTCAGATAGGACAAAAGTCATTTCAATATTATAGTATTTTTCCAAAATTTTACAAAAAAACGCTATAAAATTTAGTATTCCGTAGGAGAAGTCTGTAAATTTTCTTCTGAAAAATTTGGAAATTCACTATAATTTGCTATGGAGAAAGAGAGAGTATTATATCTATGATGGAATCAAATAGGACTATATTTCAAATTTTCAAGAGAGCAAATTTAAATATCGCACGAGCTGATGGCTAATTTGTAGTCGCACGGTATAATAAAAGAAAAGAAAGAAAAAAGAAAAAAATAATGATATAATTTTTTGTTATATGGCGGTTGGGATTTTGGGAGCTGGTAGCTGGGGATGGACCTTGGCGCATATAATTATACGGGGGGAAAGATCTAACAACGATAAAGTTTTTATTTGGACTCGGGATGAGAAAGTTTCTAAAAGCATAAATGAGCATGGAGTAAATCCTAAAAGGTTTCCAGATTTCCCAATTTATAATGGCAGAGTATATGCTACGACAAGTTTAGAGGAGGTTTTCTCAAATTGTGAGATTATACTTGTAGCTGTTTCTGTTTCCTCTGTTAGAGAAGTTATGAAGGCTGCTTCAAGATTTATAGAGGGGAACCATATAATTGTTAGTACATCAAAGGGGTTCGAAAAAAACACGGGCAAACGCGTGAGTGAAATAATAAAAGAAGAAAGTTGTTGCAGAAAAATTGGTGTTCTCTCTGGACCAAACCTAGCAAGAGAAATTTTAGAAGGTTCTCCCTCTGCTGCTGTTGTTGCTTCAAATATAAGAGAAGTTCAGGAAAAGGTTTATTCCGCTATACATTCTCCTCTTTTTAGAATATATACATCTTATGATGTTATTGGAGTTGAGTTAGGAGGAGCGCTCAAAAATATATATGCAATAGCTGCTGGTATCGCTGATGGACTTGGATTCAAGGTGAATTCTCTTGCGTTTTTGCTCTCTCGTGCTGCAAGTGAAATGATGAAGCTCGGTGTTATGTTTGGAGCAAAAAGAGAAACTTTCTTTGGTATTTCTGGAATCGGAGATCTTTTCGCTACTGCTTCGTCTGATCTTTCAAGAAATAGGAGATTTGGAAAACTTCTTGTAGCAGGTAAAAAACCGGATGAAGCTCTAAAAGAAATAGGAGAAGTCGTTGAAGGTTATTGGACAACTCATGTGGCTTTTGGTATGTCGGTTGAACTCGGAATAAAACTCAATATAGTCTCTGCTCTATACAAGATAATCTTTTTAGGATACGATATACCAACTGCAATAAGGGAACTTCTTCGCGCGGAGGTAAAAGAAGAATTTTGATTCATTTTTCATTTTTCATTTTTTACACCGCTACCTACAATTTGTTGGAGTGTTTTTCCTTGTTTTTTTAGTTCATTTTCAAGTTCTTCTGCAAGTTTTTGTGATTTCTGAGGATCAATAAAATTTCCGGTTCCTACTTGAACTGCTGTTGCTCCTGCGGTTATGTAATCTAAAACATCTTCTAATGAATACACACCACCCGATGCTACTATTTTTACTTCTGGAAATCTCTCAAATGCTTCTATTACGCATCTTAAAGCTATTGGTTTTAGTGGGTAACCGGATAGCCCTCCCTTGAAGAAACCTACTTTTTGATCCCTTATTGCTGATGGGATTGTATTTGTTAGAGTAAAGGCATCTGCTCCCTCATTTTTGGCTATACTGATAAGTCCTGGTAGAATTTCGGAGAAAGGAGAGAATTTTACTATAATTGGTCTTTTTGTAGATTTTCTTGACTGTTTTACTATTTTTTCTACTGATTTTGGATTTACTCCAAATTCTATACCTCCCTTTTTTGTGTTAGGGCAAGATAGATTAAGTTCGTATGCGTCGGGTGGGTTTTCTGATTCTTCAAATACTTCAATTACTTTTTTATATTCTTCTTCTTTTTCTCCAAATACATTTGCTATTATTTTAGTTGGAAGTTTTTTCAGTTTCGGCATTATTGATTTAGTGAATTCATGAACTCCTGGGTTTTGCAGTCCGATTGAATTTAGCAGCCCGACCGCTAACCCTCTTATTGTAAATTCTGCTATGCGTGGAGTCGGGTTACCTTCCCGAGGGTTTAGAGAAACTCCCTTAGTTATTACGGCTCCTATCTTTTTGAAATCTACTATGTTTGCAAGTTCGTAGCCGTATCCTGCTGTTCCTGATGCGAGGAAAATCGGAGATGAAAATTTTAAGTCCGCTATTGAAAAAGCAAGGATATTTTCGTTATTTCCATTTTTGTCATTATCATTAATCATTTTTCAATAAGCTCCTCTCCATCTTCTTGATTCAAGTGATGATATAGTTAAAAACAACATACCGGCTGTAAATGAGATATAGTAGATTATGTCTCGTGTATCTATCATGCCAGTTGAAAAATTCTGGAAGTGGTCTGTAAAAGATAGATAGGCTATAATATCTTTTAGCGAGCCTTCTAATGTCCCTCTTACCCATCCTAATACCCAAAAAAGAAGCAATATTCCAAATGATACTATTACAGATATAACTTGATTTTCTGTTATTGAAGATGCAAATATTCCTGCTGAAATAAAGGCTGTTGTCATAAGCAAAAGCCCAATATATGCTGTTAAAATAACTCCTTTGTCTGGTTGCCCAAATTTGAAGATTGGTAACATAAAAAGTGCTGAAACTGCAAGGATAAAAACTACAAAAGATGATATACCTAAAAATTTACCAAGGACTATTTCCCATGTTCTCAGGGGTGAAGTATAAATTAGCTCAAAAGTTCCTAATTTCTTCTCCTCTGCGAATGCTCTCATAGTTATTATTGGAACAATAAATAAAAGGAGAACGCTCAGGTTTGCAAACAGAGGTCTTATTACTAAGTCTTGAATATTTATTCTTTCTGCTATAAATGGTGCTCTCAAAGCTTGAACGCTCAAAATTGTGTATAGAGCTATTACACTCAGAAAAAAGTATGCAAAGATGAAAGTAAATATTCCTGTTATCACATAAGCTATTGGAGATAAAAAAAGTGATCTGATTTCCCTTCCTGCTATTGTAAACATAATCAAAAAGGTAAAATAATTAAAAAAAGTTGTTAAAAATCTCAAAAGTTTTCCTTCAATTCGGAAAATTCTATTTGATTTTGAAATTATCTTCTTTGTAGATTGAAACCTCATTTAATATATTATGGGAAAGACATCAGATAGAGCCGAAATATTTATAACAGGTGTTTCAGGATACATAGGAAAAAGTATTTTGAAGGTTATCAAAGAAGAGAAAAAGAAGTTCGCCATAAGAGGGATTGATGTTACTGAACTACCCTCGGAATTTAGAGACAGTATATCTTTTGAAAAATTAGATGTTCGCTCTACGGAAATAGAGAAATCGATGAAAGGAGCAGATGTTGTAATCCACCTTGCTTTTATTTTGAACCCGCCAAAAGATAGAGAGGTTGCAAGATCAATAAATTTAGATGGAACAAGAAATGTGCTTTCAGCTGCAAAAAGAAATAAAGTCAAAAAAGTTATTGTTTTAACATCGGCATCTGCTTATGGTGCTCATCCTGATAACCCTCTTTTTATGAAGGAAGACCACCCAATAAGGGGAGATTTAAATTATGGCTTCTGGTATTCGGAAGATAAAGCGGTTCAAGATAGAATAACTCAGGCTTTTGCAAAGGAGAACCCAGAAATATCTGTTTTCATAGTAAGACCTGTTATAGTTTTTGGAGAGAATGTGAATAACTTTATAGCTCAGGGATTTTTCAATCCTCCGGCTGTTAGTATTCTGGCTAAAAACATACCATTTCAATTTATTCATGAAATTGATGTTGCCCGTGCAATAGTTCTTATGGTAGAAAGTGATTTGCAAGGTCCTTTCAATCTATCAGGAGACGGAGTCGTTACTTTGAAAAGAGCTGCTGAAATTATGAAGAAACCTTGTTTTAAGATCCCAGGTCCTCTTCAGGTTCCTATGGTTAATCTTATGAAGAGGTTTGGAATATTAGATAGGAACCTGCCTAATGCAGTTTTAGATTTTTTCAGGTATCCATGGGTTCTTGATACAACCAGAGCAAGAGAAGAACTTAATTTTTCTGCTCATCTTTCATCAGAAGAAACTTTCAGGAGAGCATGGGAATCTTACAAAGCAAAAAGACAGAAAAATGGATTAGCTTTGTCGCAATGAGAAAAATCCCCTTTTCAGGGCGGCCCTGCAAAGCCATCAGGACCTAACCTCCTCGCTATCCCCTCCCACTTCCCCTGCACCATCACAGGGCGCAAAGGAGAGAAGTCCCTTACAAACAACCTCCCAAGGAGAGGTATAGCGAAGGCTACCCTCAGAACTCGCCAGAGTTTTTGGGAGCTTTTCTCCCCCCTCACAGGTTCCTTCCTCAGGTTCCCCTGCTCTTGGGTCTCTGGCTCACTCTGAGAGCTTTCTTTCCTATTGGTTTCCATCAAAAATTTCTCCAAAAATTTCTTCTCTCTCTTCAACTTTCTCAAATCTCTCTTTATCCCATTCGCTTTGTACTTGTTTTTCTCTTGTTTTAACTTATTTCTCAAATCCTCCCCCATTTTCCCTAATCTCCATAACGCATATTGAATGTAAATCTGGCTTTTGAGAAGCTTTTTATAGTTCTCTGGTATCTCCTCCTTAAACCCTAATGCTTTCCTTCCTATAACATACGCTCCTGCCACATCTTTATCTATAAAATACTGAGAACAATATTTCATCATACCTATTAAAGATGTAAATGCCGGATTTACCTTCACTATTTCTATACCCTCCCGAATTGCCAAGCTCTCTATCTTTTTCAGTATTCTCCTATAAGAGAAAAATTGTAGGATTTTTCTTAATTTTGCCTTGCCATCTCCTCTTTTTCCTTTTGGAAGCTTTCCAATATCCTCAATCGCAATAGCTTTTCCTTTCTCTCTTGCAAATTTTATAACCTCGTGGGCTATTAACCACTCCTCATACTCTTTCCTGTTCCTGCTTTTGCATTTCAAAAGATGGGAAAGATAAATTGATTTGTAGCTTTGCAAATTACCATCAGGTGATATTTCTGCAAGGGCAAGATGGAAAGGTTTTGCATTCACATCTATTCCTATTACTCCTTTTGATTTTGTAATTGTTTGAGGGGGAACATCAAAAGAAAATTTAACGAACCCGTATATTTGACCATCCTTTAATTTTAGCTCAACGGTGTAAGGGAATTGCTCTCCTGATAAGATTTTTGATAAAGATAAAGCCCATTTATCTGATTTCCCACTCAAATCCCTCTTTACCCTTACTAATATGAATTTCCTGTTCTTCAAAGTTATTCTTAAACAAAGATTATTTTTACCTTTTTCAACAGGGATAAATCTTAAATTAAGATTGCCTTTGTGAGTTATGTGCTTTGCTCCTATGCTCAATAAATTACCCTGCCTTTTTCTTTCCATTTTCTTTTGAGTTCTTTCAATCTTTTTCCTTGAAGATGATTCTTTTTGAGCTTTTCAAATAGAGTTCTACCGCCGAAAATAAGCTTTTTTGGGTTCTGCCCTCTTGCTTTGCAGCTTTGAAAAATCTCCCTTGCTTTCTCAACTGCGCAATTTACATAATGAGAGTTAAGCTCTGGAAATTTTTCTCTTGCTATACCGTAAGCTTGCTATGGAGTAAAACCATCAAGGAGTCTTTTGTATGAGAATCTTACAGCAGAAGAGAAATTCCTCATAAGTTTGAGAATCTGTTCTTTCTCATCTTTACTTAAAACGAGTTTAAAGCTTGTAGTTATAAACATGTGAGTTGAAATAATTGAAATAATTGATTTTGGCTTAAAGTGAAATTTTAGCAAAAATTTCTGAATTTTGGGGAGAAATTATAATTTCAGATGATTGCGACAAAGCAAAAAGTAAAAATAACTTTATATAAAGGAGGAGTATTTATGAAGAAAAGATTATATCTTATATATCCAAGTCATCTTGTTAATAAACCTGTAATATGGGAATTCATAAAGAATTTTGGGGTTGTCGTGAATATAAAGAGTGCATCAATGAAAGGAGAAGTAGGTCTCGTAACTCTTGAATTGGAAGGTGATAAGGATGAAATAGAGCAGAGTATAAATTGGTTTCAAAGCAAAGGAATAAAAGTAGAAAGGATAGAACAAGATATAATAGAACCTTAGTTAGGAAGTTATAGTTATATAAATGGTGATATAGTATATCTCTTCTGGTCAATTATCCTGACATAACAAGGTCAGCTTTATCTTGAAGGAAGATTTCAAAAGTTTTGGAGAAAATTCTTTCCTCTTCTGGTCTCAAATCTTCAAATACAACTTTTCTTGCTATTTCTCTTGCAAGAGATATGAGTTTCGTATCTTTTAGTGCTTCTACTTTTAAATCGGAAAATCCGTGCTGACGAGTTCCAAGTATATCTCCGGGACCTCTTATTTCAAGGTCGTACTCAGCTATTTTGAAACCATCAGATTCTTTTTCAAGAATTCTTATTCTATTTTCTGAATTTTCAGATAGGTTATCTGGAATAACAAGGATGCATTTGCCTTCTTTTTCCCTTCTCCCGACCCTGCCTCTGAGCTGATGTATTTGTGATAAACCAAATCTTTCTGCTCGTTCTATAACTATCAGGGTTGCGTCCGGTACATCTATACCTACCTCAATTACAGTTGTGGATACAAGGAGATTTATTTTCCCTTCTGTAAAGTCTTTTATTATTTCTGCCTTTTTTTCTCCGCTCATTTTGCCATGTATTAGTCCAACGCCCCAATTTGAAAATTTTTCAGATAATGTTTTATACATCCCTTCCGCAGAGGGTAAGTCTAATTTTTCAGAATCTTTTAAAAGCGGATATACTACATATACTTTGCCATGCTCTCTAAGTTCTTTCTCTATTTCCTTAAACAAAAAAAATCTCTCGGACTCTCGTATTACTTTTGTCTTCACTGGCTTTTTTCCCGGTGGAAATTCATCAATTATAGATATATCAAGGTCTCCCCACACTGTTAGCGATATTGTTCTTGGTATTGGTGTTGCCGTCATAGCGAGAATATGAGGTGAGTTCTTTTCCGCTTTATTTATAAGTTCTATTCTTTGAAGGACGCCAAATCTGTGCTGCTCATCTATTATGACCAGTCCTAATTTTTCAAATTTTAAATCTTCATCATATATTAGTGCGTGAGTTCCGACTAAAATATTTATTTTCCCGCGTTTTAGACCTTCTGATATCTCTTTCCTTTCAGATTTTTTTGTACTGCCTGTTACAAGTTGGACATTTAAATCAAAAGGAGTTCCAAATCTTTTGAAATTTTCATATAGCTGCTTTGAGAGAATTTCCGTTGGAGACATAACTGCTGTTTGGTATCCATTTACTGCTGAAATGAGTGCTGCTGCGAATGCAACAAGAGTTTTTCCCGAACCAACATCTCCCTGCAATAACCTATACATAGGATGTATCCCTTCCATATCTTTTCTTATTTCCTCTATTGCTCTCACTTGCGCATTTGTTGGTCTGAAAGGTAGATTTGAATAAAAAAAGTTCATAAGCGAATCGCTTACTATCATTTGAGGGGCAGATCTATGTTTTACTTTTTTTCTTCTCATAAATAAAGAAACTTGTGTTCTAAATATTTCCTCAAATATTATTCTTTTTTTTGCTTGTTCTATTTCTTCTATACTCTTTGCATATTTTTCCGGTATATGAACTTTCAAGAGCGCTTCTTTTAGGGGAAGCAAATTGTATTCTTTCTCTTTTGATTTCGGGACCAAAGATACTATGTAATCTTTACAGTTTTCTAAAACCGATCTTACTACTCTTGCTATTTGTGATGATTCGTAAAGGTCAGAAATAACATATAATGGTATGATTTTTCCTACTTTGAGTTGAGATATCTTATCTTTCTTTACTATTTTCGGATGATAAATTTGTAATGTTCCTCTGAAAGATTTGACTTCTCCAAATACTGCAACTTCATCACCTTCGTTAAATATCTCTGTGTAATTTGAGTTTGAAAACCATACGCATTCAAGAGACCCTGATCCATCATAAATTATAATTTTTTTTATATTTTTCCCAGTCGGTAGAGTTAAGTTTTCTTTTCGTACTATTTGACCTATTATTACTGCTTTCTCTCCTTCTTGAATTTCTGAAATCTTTTTTATGTTTGCTCTATTTTCATAAGATTTTGGTAGCGTGAAAAGAGCATCTTCTACTGTGAATATTCCCTTTTTGTATAAGTTCTGGGCTGCTATTGGTCCTACTCCTTTTACATACCTTATATCCATAGATAAGAGACTTTTTGCTTTGAGTAAATTATCCGAAAGATCAACTTCTGAAAAATCTTGTACTCTATCTCTATCTTTTTCTTTGTTTTCGCTGTTAAACATCTGCTATTAATATTCCCATTTTTTACTTTTTGAACTATTTTATGGTAAAACTTATTATTTTATTATTTTTAGTTTAAAAAAAGGAGGTATAAAATGATGAGAATTAATTTTTTTGGTTTTGTTGTAAAAAGGAATTTTGTAGGGCTTTATGCGAGTTCTTTTTTACTCTTGGCTATTGGTAGTTCTGTGTTTTTTTCTTGCGCGCCATCTATAAAGTTTCAGCAGCTCAAACCGGCTAAATTTGATATAGGAAAAGAACCCAGCTTTGTTTTGGGACAAGTTAAAATATATCCTCAGCTTGATTTGGTAAAGCCAGAAAGAGGCGGTATTTTAGGGGAGATTGTAGGAATGACTGCGGAGGTGGTTCAGGCATATTTTGGTTCCGAAGAGCTTCGTAGAAAACTTGAAGCAACTATACAGAGTGAAATCGCTAACAATAAATTCGGCTCATATAAATTTCAGGGAGCAAAGTACAGAATTGATTTTTCAGGTAACTTTTATGTCCAAGACCGAACTGAAAGACGAGAAGAAGAGATAAGGGAAGGGAACAATGTTAGGAAGGAAGTTTATTATGAAGTGACGCGAACATACGAGATGGAATTGATTTACACCCTGGTCAGGCAAGATGACGGTGTAATTATAGGTTCAAGCTCTCACAGAAAAAAGGAAGGAGAAGTTCAGAGAGGCTCTTCTCCTATGGACGCAGCAAGGAAATTTGAAAACTGGACAAAAGTTGGAGATAAAATGATTGTTAGCCTTGTGCAAAATGTTATGCGGGAAATATTACCGTACTATGAAACCGTAAAAAGGAAATTACGCAAAGGGGATTCAAAAGAATTGAAGGAAGCCGTAAAGCTGGCGGAAAAAGGAGATTTAGAATCAGCAGCTCAAATATGGAAGAAAGTATTGGAGAATCCAGAAAAGTACTCCCGCGAAGACCGCACAGCTGCTCTATACAATCTCGGAGTTTATTATGAGGTAAAAGATGACATCAGCTCTGCACTTCAATCTTACGAAAGCTGCGAAAAAGAATTTGGTGATAAATGGTGTAAAGAAGGAGTAAGGAGAGTGAAAGATAGGGAACAAGAACTCAAACGCCTACAACAACAAACACTATGATACTTAGCATGTAATGTGATATTATACACTTTTGCTCACACCGTTTTTGAAAATGCATATCTGATTTCGGAAATTCTTATTCTTTTTTTGATATGTTCAAATCACAAGAAGAAATTGATGGCATGTTTGTTCAGTTTGTTTGCATCCAAACCCCGCGAAAATATACGGAAGAAGAGAAAAAAGAATTTATATCTTTGCTAATATCAGAAGAATTTTTTACGACTACATACTCAACTGACGGATTGAGAAAAGATTGTAATATTCTGATTTTCCATATGCACAGAGACCTTGATAAACTTGCAAAAAGAACCTCATCTATTATGAGAACATCACTGGGTATTAGAAGTTCAATTTCAGATATTTTCACCGGTATGATAAGGAAATCTCAATATAGTTCAAGAATACCAGTTGAAGATTATGCTATTATAGGTAATTCAACGAAGGCAAAGTATCTGGTTGTCTATCCATTCGTTAAAACTACGGATTGGTACCTCACTGAATTTGAAAAAAGAAAAGAAATGATGATGGAGCATGTGAGAGTAGGGCACAAGTACAAAGAAGTTAAACAGCTTCTTGCTTACTCTTTCGGGATAGATGACCAAGAATTTATAGTCGCTTATGAAACAGATAACCTCAAAATTTTTCAGGACCTTGTTATGGAGTTGAGAGGAACTCTCGCAAGAAAATACACACTCCGAGATACTCCTATAATTACAGCAATATATACAGAACCTGAAAACCTTCTTTGATGTCATCAAAAAACCGGTTTAGATATCTTATTAAATTTTTAGATTCCAAAATCTTCCTTTTTTATTTGTTGAAAATACACTAATTTTGGTTATTCTTTGAATTAAAATTTTATTTAATGCCTATGAATATCACAAATGAAGAAAGGATGGATAAAAGTGTAGGAGTTATACTTGGAACGAAGCCGGCAAGTCCATCTGAGTTTTTCATTGCTGTAAAAAGAGATTTTCCGTTGCAGCTTGACGATACTGTTTGGACAGAGACTCAAATAAAATTATCAGATGGAATTTCAGAGAATCAAACTATAAGGTTCTATGGAATTGTAGATTCAGTTGAGAGAAGCTATGAAGGTCTTGAATATGACTCCGATATGTATTACATAAGCAATATACCCGTTGAAGAGAGATATGTAGCTCGCGTTAAGATAACAAAGATAGAACCAGAAATTTTGGTTCCACCAAGACCTAATGCTCATGTTTTTCTTGCAAGAGGAGAAGACTTCCGCAAAGCAATAGGAGCAGATGCTATGAAAAGGAAAATCCCGGCTGGTCTTTCTCTTGCACAGGATGAGGTAGTTTATATAGATCTTGATTTTGTGGATGGGGAAAAAGGAGCTCACATTTCTATATCAGGAATTTCCGGAGTTGCGACAAAAACATCCTATGGTATGTTCTTACTTCACGAGATAATGAGAGAAAGTAAAAGAAGTGAGGTGACAAGCTCAAAATACGCAGCAATAATATTCAATGTAAAAGGTGAAGATCTTCTTTTTATAGACAAACCTAACAAGAAGTTCCATAACCAGAATTCAGATGAGGAAAGAAAAAAATGGAGGAAAATATCGGAGCAAATATATAAGGATTTTATAGAGACGAGAAAGGGATTTTCTGTTTTTGATGTAAAATTTTTCGCTCCGCCAAAAAAGAATTCTGCTACTTTACGACCGGATGTTTCTCAAAAGCCAGAATCAGAAGTTGAAACCTTTGCACTCACATTTTTTGACTTTGCCAAGTACAACCTCATAAAATATTGTTTAAGCGAAGATGATAGCGATAATTTGAAAGCTCTTGTTGAAACAGTTGCGGAATACCTTTCACGAAAAGTAGAAGATTTAGAAAATAAAATAAAAAATGGTAGTATAAAATCCGAAGAATTTGATGGTTCAATATATATTTCTGGCAGTAAAATAGAGGACCTAGATGGTTTCCTTCAATATCTTGAAAGAGTATGGGATAATCAAAAAGATGAACTTTTCCAGAAAATAAGGTATTATAATCATCCGACTTTTAATGCTTTTATCAGGCGTGTAAAAAATTTTTCAACATATGTAGGACACATAATAACTCCTCGCGCTGCCCTATATAATTCAGGTAAAGAAGGAGTATTCCGTAAGATAATAAATATAAAACCCGGCAACATATATGTGATACACATAGGGAATCTTCAAGAACCAGCGCAGAGATTTTTGGTTGGTTCAATTCTCTCGAGAATATTTGAGGAGCAGGAAAGAGGTTCTGAAAGAAAAGTTATCGTATTTCTTGATGAATTATCAAAGTATGCTCCTCGTGAAGGGACCTCTCCTATAAAATCTGTACTTGAAGATATAGCAGAAAGAGGTAGAAGTTTAGGGATAATTCTTATAGGTGCCCAACAAAGTGCAAGAACAGTTAGCAAAAAAATAATAATGAACTCATCTGTTAAAGTGGTTGGAAGAATGTCTCCGGAGGAGGTTCATTCACCAGAATATGAGTTCCTATCAGATGAAATGAAAAAGCGCCTTACTGTTTTTCAACCCGGAAGACTTATTTTGTATCAGCCATCTGTTTTCGCTCCTATACCTATCAAATTTCCTTTACCGTTTTGGGCAACAAGATTTTCAGAAGTCGCAGAAGATATATCAAAATTTGAAAATGTGGAGGAAAAAATTATAATAAAAGAAAAAGAGGAGGATATTTTCTGATGATAAAAGTAGGGGATAAATTACCTGATTTTGAGGGAGTTTTAACATCAGGGGAAAAACTAAATTCAAAAAATCTTTTAGGAAAGTGGGTTGTTCTTTTCTTTTTTCCAAAAGCTTTTACTCCGGGTTGTACAAATGAGGTTTGCAGCATAAACAATAATATTGAAAATCTGAAAAAACTTGGAGTTGAAATCTTCGGTATAAGTAAAGATAAGCTCTCTACGCAAAGGCGATTCAAAGAAAAATACAATCTAAAATACGAACTTATTGCAGATGAATCGGGAGATATAATAAGGAGCTTTGGAATAAGTAAAAAGACAGGCTCTGCTGAGAGAAAAACTTTTATAATAAACCCTGATGGTAAGATAGCTCATATATTTGAAAAAGTTGATGTAAAAAATCATGGTAAAGAAATTGAAGATGTTTTGCGCTCACTTTATGGTGTCAATAGAACAAGCTGATAAGAATATATTGGAAATTCCAAAACAAGTTGAATTCGCTCAATTGAAAGATATAGATGAGCTCTTGTATAAACTTTGAATTTTAGTTTTCAGAGTAGTTCTTTATGATATCCATTACTTTTTGAGATATAATTTCGGATACACTTTTTGGTATAACAAATTTTGAAAATTTTGTTTTATCTGCTATCTCATATGCTAAATTAAGAAAATCTTTTGTGCCTCTTTCAAACCATTTTATAACATCTATTCCAATCGCTTCGGCACTTCTTTTTAGCCTTGTGATTGATGCTGTTATGTGGAATGTCCAAATCATTTGTTTTATCAATATTCTTATCTGTTCAAGATGAGATATTCTGTTTATAACTTCGGGCAAATATTTTCTTGCAAATCCTACATGTTTTGCTTCATCTTTCGCTATGTATTCAAGGAGTCCCTTTAATATCGGTTCATGAAAGGACTCTTTCAAGGCAGTAAAAAGGTAGTATGCCACAGTTTCGGTGAGAAGGTGAAGACCGACCATTTTGAGTGCAATTGAGTTTGTTCTGAGTACATCGTCAAGAACACATCTTGAATTAGGGTCTATTTCTGGGATTGGTCCCAAAAGCCCCAGATACTTCTGGTAAGCTGTCACATGTTTTGCTTCTTCTATTACTTGTGCAGATAAAACTTTTTTTGCGTCCATATCATCAACCATATTAAGGAGTTGTCCTGCAACAAGCATTGCAACAATTTCTCCATAATATATTATTGAAAGGATTTTGAGTAAAGCTTCTTTTTCTTCCTTTGTGAGTTTTGGTTCTCCATATTTTTTCAGGAGTTCGTTGAAAACTTTTGTATCGTCCCAAAAGTGCTGTTTTGATAGCTCGTATGATTTATCTAAAAGAGGATATTTTATTTTTACATTCTCATAAGAGTACGGATCAAAGCTTATTTTTGGTATGAACCTTGAAATTTTTATTTTTGCCTTTGCCACCCTATATCCGCCTTTTTCTATTACTTCTCCTACTATTTTCTCTAATTCAACCATACATTAATATTTTAATAATTTTACTGACTGGAAGGTAGTTTTAAACAAAAACTTTTCGTTGAATAAATTTGAAAAAATTTGAAATCTGTTCAAGTAGAGGTTATATATTAAGAAAAAGCTTATATATTGTGGAGATGTATAGTTTTTCGTGAATGTTAAATTGATTTATTTATAAAAATATAGAAAATATGGGGGGATGGAGGAAAATCAGTATTTTTCTCGTTTTGTTTGTTGCTTTTATCTTTTCGTTTTTTAGATTTCTCTTCTTTCTTTTTTATCTCAAAGGTGCTTCTCCTCTTGCTTTTTTAGATGGGATTAGATTTGATTTTTTTGCGATTTTACCTTTTTGGGTTTTGCCATTATTTATTTTGAACTTCCCGTTTAAGCTCCCAAAAGCACTTTATTTGGTTTCTCTTTGGTATATTTACATTACAATCTTGGTTTTTGTTGCTATCCTAATTTTTGATTTCATTTTTTTCGGACAAACTCAAAAACACATATCAGTGGAAATCCTTACAATTTCATCAGATTGGGACTTTATTTTCAAAAGCATATTATCTTAATGGAAATACCTTATATTGTTCCTTATCTTTGGTTTTGTTTTAGGGTATTTTTGGTATAGATTAACAAAAAACATAAATTTTAGGAACGAAACTTGGAATTTGCCTTCTCGTTCTTTTTATTTTGTTGTAATTATTGCTTTGATTCTGCTTGGTTTGAGAGGAACATTATCTTCAAAACCTTTACATATAGTAGATGCTTTCACAAGAGGTATGCAGTACGGGAACCTTGTTTTGAATGGTGTATTTTCAATTTATACAACTTTTTACTCAAACAAGAATCTAAAAAATCGTAATTTAAAAACAAACTTTTTTGGATATGATGAAGATATTTCTATTTTAAAAATTGAACCTATATTTCGTTCATACCCGTTCAAAAAAATCTCAAATTGTGAAAAGAATAATAAGGAGATAGGCGGTAGTAAGCAGATTATGGAAAGCCAGAAATATGATATTCAAAAGTATAATGTCGTTCTTTTTATACTTGAAAGTTGGACACCAAAATATATAGATAGCCTTTCTCATGAAAACTGGGGGGTTACTCCTAACTTTGATAAAATAGTTGAGAGAGGAATAACTTATGAAAAATTCTATTCTGCGGGGGTAAGAAGTGCTATTGGAATTCAAGCAATTTTGACTGGCATCCCATCTTTACCTAATCTCCCATACGTGGGGCACGGACTTGATGGTATAGCTTTCAGAGGGATAGGGGATATCGTGAAAAAATATGGGTATAAAACAATATTTGTTCAGAGTTCAAAAAGAAGGTCATATAGATTAGATTCTGTTGCAAAAGTGAGTGGATTTGACTATGCTTTTGGAATGGAAGATATAAGAAAGGAAGTTGGACCTTTACTTGATTACCCACCCGGTCCACCTCCACACTTTGGGTGGGATTATGAAACATTGGTTTTTCTTTTCAGGCAAATTCAGAGTTTTGGGGAACCTTTTTTGGCAGTTGTTTTCACAGGTACAACTCATGCTCGCTTTGCAGATTTACCGAAAAATTTCAAAAAATATGAACATTCTGAAATGGGATTAGGAGGTTACCTTAATACCCTGGTTTATTCTGACTGGGCTTTGGGAGAGTTTATGAAGATGGCAGAAAAAACTCGGTGGTTTGAAAGAACAATTTTTATTTTTACGGCTGACCATCCTGCTTTCACATCTGGCGACTTCCGTGAAAGATTTCATATACCTTTTGTAATTTTTGCTCCTTCTATTTTTTCTCCTGAAAGAATCGAAGATGTTGTTGGGTCTCAATATGATATTATTCCTACGATAGCGGATTTGTTGTGCTTGGATGCTGAATTTTCCTCTATTGGTAAATCTATTTTCAAAAAAACAAAAGATGATTTTGTTTTTGTTTCAGATGGTGACATTATCGGAGCTATTACAAACTATGGATTTATTTCTCACTCAACTTTTGGTGTGGTTGAAACTAATATTTCTGGGAGTGATTTGCAAAATCTTGAAAGGAGGCTTTTAGCTCTATTTGAATTGAGCTATTATGCTATAATGAATAACAGGTGGTTCTGATGAAAAAATAACCAAAAATCCTTCTTGGAAAACAAAAAAAATAAAAACTGATTAATTTTAAGGGTATGAAGAAAACAAATAAGGGTACATTAATTTATGATAAAGGTGAGACTATTATAAGGGAAGGTGAAAAAGATAAATCCATTTTCTTCCTTATATCGGGTAAGATCGGAGTCTATAAAGGAGATAAATTAGTTGCTTATATATCTCAACCTAATTCTCCGATAGGGGAGATAAGTGCAATATTGGATACTCCCAGAACCGCAACTTGTATAGCGTTGGAAGAATCAGAATTGGTAGTATATAAAGGTGGTATAGATGAAATAATAACGAAATTTCCTAAAACTGCAAAAGCCATTATAAAAAACCTTGCGGAGCGACTTGCGAAATCTACTTCTTCATATAGCGAAGGAGGAGATTCTCATCATATCGCTCATACCATCAAACAGGAATCAGTACCATCTTCTGATAGTTCAGAATCTTATTCATCAAAATCTATGTCTGAGTTATTGCAAGAGGTTCCAGACGAATTATTTTTCAAAATTATAAGTAATCTCAACGAAAAGGAGTTAGCTCTGTCTTTTCATTTATCACCGCAAAATGTAAAGGCTCGGTTTCAGAGATTTTTACCGTCCCGCAAGCTTGAAACTCTGAAAGACATTATAAGTTATTATAATAAATTTGGATATTCAGAAGTTGAAATAAAAACCCTTGAGGAGAAAATCGTGGAGTTAGCCCAGGTTATTCAGCAGAGCAATCAGCAGGTACAAAAAGAAGTCAGAAAATAAAAAATATACTGGTAAAATAATCAGGTGAGGTAAAAAAAATAATATAAAGCGTAAAATAAATACAATAGCTAATAATGTAAATTATTAATGTAGTTATATAACAGAGGAGCTAAAAAGTCATGATTTTATCTTTAAATTTTGCACTATTTATATTGAATTTGGAGGTTGGATGGGAGATATCAAAGTTACAAGGGCAGGATATCTATGTTACTATTGAAAATAAAACTTTCAGATTATCATCTTCCGAAGCTATACCTTCTCAGATCTCTGATTTTTATGTAAAAACAGGAAGAAAATCAAGGGTTTTTCTTCAAAAGCAAAGTAAGTTCAAACCCAGTTCATATAGAAGACTAATATTAGATGAAGAGAGTTCAGCTTTTTTCTCTGTTTCTCTAACTTTTTTTTATGGAAAGCTTTTAGTTGATTTTTCTGAACTTGAAGATACAAAACAGGAAAAACAATTCATTGAATTTTATGATGAGATTCCTTACTATGTTGAATTGTCAGGGGGAAAACTAATTATTATTTCGTTAGACAAAGGGTATCTTCTTTATTGTATAAAATGTGAAGGAAATATTTGGAGATTAGAGGAGAAAAAGAATAAGGAAGAAAATAAAGAAGAAAATTATGAAAATGCTCCGGGAAAAGGTCAGAGTTTAGGTAATTCGGAGGGTAAGAGAGAAAATGCATTTGTGGAAAGGGAGTTTGTTTCAAGGAAAATATTTCTTATATCAAAAGATAAAATTGAAGATGCCTTTGTAGATGATGAGCTTTTTTCTTTATTTGAAGACCTTGAAAAAAGAATGAAGCGTGGAAAATTTGCAAAAGATATAATATACTCAGAATCTTACGAGGTTCCTGAACCTATATCTCCGAAAAGTAAAAAGCTTAAAGAATTTTCAAAGGAGGATACAGATATACATCAGCTTAGACATTTCATAATGATAGAGCTTCGCTGTTTGGAGCTAAAAAAACAGGGTAGGGAGTGTAAGTTAAAGTAATCCATTTAGGTGAAATAGGTGGTTTAGATTAAAAAAAATCAGCTTTGCAATTTCGCAATAAATCGAAGAATTCATCTACATACTTTTCATTCTTTTGGAATTTTTTCTTGAATTTTTTATTTTATTGAAGTTTTGATTTTTTTGAAAAAATTTTTTTAGAGATTATTTCTGGAAGTATGGCAGAGAAAGAATTGAAGGAAACGGATTTTGTATTGCAGGATTGGAAGAAGCCCTTGAAAATTCTTTCTTTATCTTTTATTTTGAGTTTGTACTTGTTTTTTTTCTGTTGGGCGTTAGTTTCTCCTTTTACTGGTGGTGTAAAGATTTCACAAGATATGATAAGGTTTTCCGTTGCTTTGTCTTTTTCATTTTCTCTTATTTTTGTTTCACTAATTTATTTGAAGTATTCTGCTGGGATTTGTCCAAACTGTGGTAAAAAGCTTTTCTTTACAAAGGATAAAGAGGGTATAAGATGCTTCCGTTGTGGAAGATTTTTAAAGATAGATTTTGCGAGAAAGAAGCTTGTATTGTAAAGGTAAAGAAGATTTTACTGAAAAAATAACAAGGTGAATTAAGGTCGTATTTAAATATTTATTTTTATTTCTTTTTCTGCTTTTTTACCGAGTTTCATAAGAGAGGAAAAAAATTCTTCACAATCTTTCTGCGATAAGAAAATGAAAGTGATTATATTTTCTGATATTTCCTCATCTACTATTTCTGCCTTTACAACTTCTCCAACTTTTGATGAAGCAAATTTTTCAATATCATCCAAGTCTTTTCTTGTTATATTTTCCTTCTTCTTATAAAATTCTAATGAAGGGGAATCTAAAAATAAATAAACTCTCCATTTGTTGCTGACATTCTTTACTATATGCTGTATCCCTTTATCGTTTAGTCTTGCTGATACGAATACCGCGTCGTGCGATGAGACAAAATCTCCTATATAAAACATTATTTTTCTTTCTTTCTTCGTTAAAAACTCTATTTTCGCCTCCTTTATTCCTTTTTTTGAAGATATTGTAGATACATCTTGATCAAAAGGTACTTTTATTATGCATATATTTTGTGGTTTAGATTCTCGGGAAGTTACGGTTGGTTCTGTGGCTACTTTTTTTTCTTCTGTTTTCCTCTTTTCCGCTTCTTTTTTTATCTTCTTTGTTTGTGAAACTATAAAATCTTTTAAACTGTTGATATGTATCCACCCCACTTTATATATTGATAAACTTATTACTATTACTGCTGCTGATACAATAAATATTTTTGTTATTGTTTTTATTGGGGTTTTTTTCTTTTTTTGAGTTTCAAAGACTTCCTTCAAAAATTTCTTTTGTATCTCCTCAATTTGTTCGTATGGGCTTTTGTCTTTTCTCCACATATTTTTTTTTATATATTAATAATTATGTCTCTTTCTTTATCATTATGAACTTTTTGCTCTTTTGGTTAGTTATTTCAAGATTTCTCATCTATCATCTGTAATATTTGCTCCGGGGTATGGGAATCAGTAGCGTATGATGATAATGAAAGTTTAAGTTCTATTTCTGGTAGGGAAGGTATTTCAGGAGCAGATTGTATTTGAGATTTTATTCTTTCCTCAACCACTTTTACATTTTGAGATTCTGTATTTGGTAGCAGAAGTGCAAATTTATCGTTTCCAATCCTTGCTGGAACATCATAAACCCTTACTGATTTTCTCATTATTATTGCTATTGCTTTTACTATATCTTCCCATACTATGTACCCAAACCTTTCTATTATTTCCCTTGAATTTTCAATTTCAATAAAAATAACAGCAAAATTTCTTGAAAACCTTTTCATAATAGATACTTCCCTTTTGACGCTTGACTTGAAAAATTGTGAATTGAAAAGACCCGTTGATGAATCAATAGATTGCATAAGCTGTAATTTGAGAACATAATCGCTTCTTTGACATGCAGATGATACATAGCTTAAAAGTGAATTGAAAAATTCTTTTTCTTCTGTTATGAATTCTTTATCTCTTTCTGCTACAAATTTTCCATAAACTATTTTTTCTGTTTCTTTTTGAACTGATATATCGTAGCTTAATATGTATTTGCCGTTTTTGTTTATTACTTCTCCATCTTGTAAAGCTTCTATATCTTTTTTAGAAACCGTAGGAGCCTCTGAAAATTTAACTTTTTCATCATAAAATACTGCACATTTCGAGTTGGTTTTAATCCCTGCGATATCTACACATATTTGAAATATCTTTTCTTTATCGTATTCTGTTAGGATGGCTCTTCCTACCTCCCTTATTGCTCCTAAAAGTTCGTTTCTATATTTTATTTGAGCATCCCTTCTACGGAGTCCTCGTATCATATTGTTGAATGTTCTTATTAGTTTTCCTATATCTCCTTTGGCTTCATATTTTATTTCATATTCAAAATTTCCCTTTTCTACCTCGCTTGAACCTTGAATGAGAGATAGTAGAGGTCTTCTTATATACACTATTGTTATTATAGCAAAGAAAAATAGTGCAAATATCGTAGTTAAAAACAATCCAGATGATGTCCCCTTTACGAGTGTTTTCACAAGTGAGATTATGTTTTCATCTTGTGGGAAAAGTAGTATTTTGAAATCTCCAACATCAATTTCTGCATAACCTTTTGCATTTTGAATTCTTTTTTCTTCTTCATTAGATTTTTCAGAAATCTCGCTCTTTTTCCTTATTGATACATCTTTTGCAGAAAGCATGTCAAGGAGTGCTGGTAGAATTCTTAATTCCACATTCTCACCAGCAACAACTAATTTTTCTTTCCCCTGAGAGAATTTATAAGTCATAAGATATATTCCTTCAGATGTTTCTATGAATTTGCTTTCAGATTCATCTTTTTGTGGCACGGGGATTTTTTCTATTATTTTTCTGTTGGATTTCTCTATTTGACCGGATTTATCTGCAACTCCCAGAAAATCAAAGACAGTTTTTGCGAATTTATCTTCAAGAATATCATCTGGTTTTTCTGTAAATCTTTCTATTATGCTTCTTTGATTACTTTTTCTCTTTTCAATTATGACGAAAGCCCCTTCCTTTAACCTGCTTATTTCATACATCTGCCATTTTTTAATGAAATCTTTGAGCGATAGTGTTCCTATCCATAAGGCTGAAATAAAAATAACGGCTGTGAATAGTGCAAAGCCTATGGTTGTTTTTAGTACAACCGGAGAATACTTAAATACTGCCCAGCTTATTATTGCAACCAATATAGTTGAAACTATACCAGATACCACTATAAGATTTGTGTCTATACTTATTATCCGCTCTAACATCTGATATAATTTAAATACTTCGGAAAAAATTTGATATAAAATATAAACAGTGGGAATTTCTTTCTAAATTTATTTGAGCTATGGTTTTCAGGGAAGATGTATTTTCAGGTAAAGTTGTGCTTATAACAGGAGGCGGAACTGGTATAGGCAAAGCTACCGCAACTGAATTTGCAAAGTGCGGCGCAGATGTGATTATAGCTTCAAGAAAATTAGAGAACCTCCAAAAAGCAGCTGATGAAATAAATAAGTTAACTGGGAAAAAAATTACTTACTATCAAGTTAATGTTAGGCAGGAGGATTCTGTAAAACAACTTTTTGATAATATAAAGAAGGATAAAGGAAAGCTTGATATACTCGTGAATAATTCTGGGGCAAACTTTCTTTCTCTTTCAGAAGAGCTATCTATAAAGGGATGGAATGCGATAGTAGAAACTATACTTACTGGAAGCTTTCTCTGTTCTAAATATGCTTGCCATATTATGAAAGATAATCCAGACGGAGGAGTTATAATAAATATAGGAGCTACTACAGGTATTTTTGGTTCTCCTTTTGCTCTGCCTTCCGCTACCTCAAAAGCTGGTCTTGAAGCTTTTACAAAGACATTAGCAGCAGAGTGGGGGAGGTACAAAATAAGAGTAAATCTTGTTGCACCTGGGGTCGTTTGGACAGAAGGCTTTGTGAAAAATGTAGGAGTTAGCGAAGATTTGCTCGAGAGGATAAAGAGAGATACTCCGCAAGGTAGAGTTGCTGAACCAGAAGACATAGCGTGGGCTATCCTTTTTCTCGCTTCCCCAGCTGCAAGATGTATAAATGGTGTTACATTGATAGTAGATGGAGGGCACTATTTTGCAAAGGGATTCGGAATAAATTTCTCTCAGTAAATTTTTAACTGGGCATCTACAAGAAATTAACCAAAATTCGGGTTTAGAGATAAATAAAATCAGGTTTTCGGGAAAATACCGCCCTGGTAAGAAAAATAAATTTTATGGGAAAATTCAAAGAGGCTGAGCTGGCAGGTATAGGGAAGAAATATATATTTTCTTTGAGCAGCGGAGATGAAATTGTAGTTGTAGTTCATGCAACAGGTAAGCGAGAAATTCACATAATGGATAAAGTAAAGGATGAGCCAGCTTTTACCGTTGTTCTCACAGATGAAGAAGCAAAACAGATGGCTTTTGTAATAGGTGGAGTTGATTTCCAGCCAGTTCCCACAGAAAAAATAGATTTTATAGCAAAAGGTGTTGCTCTTGAGTGGATAAGAGTAAAGCCTGGCTCACCAATTGCAGGAAAAACAATAGGAGAAAATCAAATAAGAAAAAAAACAGGAGTTACGGTTGTAGCTATTTTAAGAGGTGAAAATCTTATAGCTTCTCCCGGACCCGAAGAAATTATACTTGAAAACGATAGCTTACTTTTGGTTGGTAAAATTGAAAGTATAAAAAATTTCCTTGAGTATTGTAAGGAGTACTCCTTGAAATGATTCATCAAGTTTCTTACGAGTTTTTCTTTGCGGGATTGAGTTTCGTTCTCTTATTTGCTATCGGATATACTTTAAAAAATTTCGGAGTTCCTTATGTCCTCTCTTTTATGCTTGGAGGAATTTTGTTATCTTTGATATTGACTCCACAAAAAGATAGTCCTGTTATGTTCAAAATTCTTGAACACATAGCTATTCCTTTACTTTTTTTCTTTATCGGACTTGATTATTCCTTTGAAAAGTTAAAGGGAGCAGTAAAGATATTTGTTCCGGGGATAATTGATTTTGTTTTCAATTTCATTTTTCCTTTTCTCGTAATCCATTTTGGGTTTAGTTTAAGTTTTATTGAATCTTTTTTTCTTGCTTCTGTAATTTATCCTTCAAGTACAGCGATAACTTCAAAGTTGCTTTTTGATTATAGGAGATTAGCTAATCCTGAAGCTGAATTTCTTATAAATTTGCTTATATTTGAGGACCTTGTTGTGATTTTACTTTTGCCATTTTTGTATTTTTTTGCTGGAATAAGAACAGAAGATTCTTTTCCTGATTTTCAAGATTACTTTTCGCTTACTGCGAAACTTTTGGGAATATTTTTATTTTTTTTCGTTCTTTATCGCATAACAAAAAGGTTTTCAGATTTTTTAGACAGAATATCTGATGAGGATATTTTTATTTTCCTTGTATTTGGGGCTATAATTTTATTCTCGGAAGTTCCAAACATATTTGGTGTTCCAGCTCATGCACTTTCTGCTTTTCTTTTAGGGGTCGTAATCCCTGAAACGAAAATAAAAAACAGAATTGAAATAAGCATTTCTCCTATAAGAGAATTATCTCTTGGTGTTTTCTTTTTTCTTTTTGGATACAAAATTGATTTTGTTTTTGAAAATGTAAATTTATTTCAGCTGATTTTTTTGCTTAGTTTGACCTTTGTTTTCAAAATCTTATCAACTTATATTTCGGGGATAATTTATGGCTTGAGAAAGATTTCTGCTTTGAGGGGGGCTTTGTCTTTTTGCATACGAGGGGAATTCTCTTTTGTTATCTTGGCTTTGTATGAGAAAATCAAAGATATTTCATTTTTGATTTTGATTCCGAACATAGTTTTGGGAATACTGCTTTTTGCGGTCGCACCAAAAATATCGGAATTTGTTTTCATAAGGAAAAGAAAGAGTTAAGCATTAAAGCTTGAATTTATATATCAAAGTTTTGGGAAATTTTGTAGAATTTTTGAGGGTCAAGTGATGCTGTACCTACAAGCCCACCATCACATATATCTTTTATTTCTTCTGCAACTTTTTCATCAATACTCCCGCCATACAAAACAGAAAAATCTTTTATAAACTTTGATGCTTCTTTTCTTATAAGTTCTACTGCTTTTTCTATTTTATCTTTTGTTGCTGGAATACCTGTTCCAATAGCCCAAACAGGCTCATATGCGATAACTATTTTTTGATTTTTTAGCTCATCAGGAATTTTTGAAAGTATTGAAATTTGCTTTATCAGAACTTTTTCTGTCTCTCCTTTTTCCCTCTCTTCTTTTGTTTCACCTACACACAAAACAGGTAATATGTTGTGCTTCAGGGCAGAAACTAATTTTTTTGAAATGAGTTCATCGCTCTCTCCGAATATGTTTCTTCTTTCTGAGTGCCCTATTATCACAAAATCAACTCCTATATCTTTGAGCTGTGTCGGAGAAACTTCACCTGTGAAAGCACCTTTTTCTTCAAAATGCATATTCTGAGCTCCAACAAGAAACCCTGTTCCTATTACAATTTCTTTCAGAGCCTTTATATAAATGAATGTTGGTGCACAACCTACTTTGAGGCTTAATTTTTTCCCTTTATAGAGCAAAGATAAGAATTCATCTGCCCATTTTTTGATCTCAAACAGATTTTTGTTCATCTTAAAATTAGCAAGAACATATCTTTCCGCTCCCATAGTTTTTATAAATTGTGTTGAGGTTTTTAGATTTGTGAATTTCAAGATATTATTTAGATTGATGAAAGGAAAGCTCGATCAACTGTGTCAAATGAAATTCTGGGTTTTAAATTTTCAATTTCTCAAATGATTTGTTCTGCATCCATTTCAGCGTAGTGTTTCCCTCCAAAAAGTAAAGAAATTGCCTTTGCTTCTCTCATCCACTTTTCTACTGGGTGGTCTTTGACGAAACCGTGTCCTCCTAAAATTTGTACTCCCCATACAGTGAATTTTTCGGCTGTTTCTGATACAAAAGCGAAGCAATCCGCACACACTCTGAAAAAGTCCTCTTGTTTTGTATCAAGTGACCATGCAGCTTTGTAAGTGTAAAGTTGGCAAGCTGAGACTGCAATTGAGAAGTCAGAAAGTATAAAAGCCATCCCCTGATGATGAGCTATCTTTTTCCCGAAAGCAACTCTCTCCATAGCATATTTTGAAGAATGGTCAAACGATGCCCTTATTACTCCTGACTGAATTGCAGAAAGATATAGTCTCACAACAGATATAAAATATTTGCCCTGATCTTTGAGTTCAAATACTTCCTGGGGTTTTGAATTAACTTCAACTTCGTTTACTCCAACTGCGTCAAGAGCAAGGGGTTTTTTTGGAATGCTTTGGAAATCATCAAAAACAAAAACTTTCCCATCTTTCAGAAGAAGGAAGGTTCTTAAATTTTTGCCTAAAACTGAGTTTGCTCTTCCTGAAACTGAACCATCTTCTTTTATCTCAAATACACCATCAAAATCAATAAAAAAACTCAAATTCTTTTCGTCTTTGTATTTTTGCTTTATTTGAGGATCTGCCTGAACAAAGATATGTTTTATAAGTGAGGGGAGTTCTAAATATAAAGTTGCACCAGCGCATCCGTAAGCTAAATTCTCCAAGGTAAGAACTTTTTTGAAAAACCCTAAACCACTTCCTCCAATATCTTCCGGGACATCAATCATTCCGAAACCGGTTTCCTCATATTTTGATATTATCTCATAAGGGACACCTTCTTTTTCCCACTTTCTCATACCTTCCCTTAAAACTTTTCCAAAGCTTTCAGCAGTATCTTTTATCATTTTTTCCTCTTCATCGAGTGCAAAACTTATCATGAATTTCACCTCCTTTCTCTTCTTTAATTTTTATCACAAATTTTCTTCACTCACTTTTTCCCTTTTACTCAGAAACTTTTATTTGTATTCTTGGATATTTTTTGCTTTTTGCAAGCTCAATTGCATCGTTTATTTTCTCAAAAGGAACTTCATAAAACATCTTATCAAAAGGAAGTTTATCTTTATTTCTTTTTATAAAGTTCTGTGAGAGCAGGATAGTGTATGGTTGGTAAAGAGAGACACCTTTTAGAGTAAGATTTTCGCCAATCCAAACAGAAGGGTCTGCTTCAAACTTTTGCTTGGGGTTTATGGCTCCCATAATAAGATATTTCCCGCCCCTTCTCATATACTTTATCCCTTCCATAACAGCAAGGGGTGTTCCTGCAACTTCTACGACAACATCAGCTCCACCTTCTGTTATTTCTTTTACTTTTGCTATTCTTTCTCTGAAATCTCCATCTAATTTTATTGTGAAATCAGCTCCAAAAGATTTTGCAAGTTCAAGTCTTTCATCAACTGCATCTACAACGATTACCTTTTGGGCTCCCATATCTTTTGCCACAGCAGCAGCTAAAATTCCAAGCCCTCCTGCTCCTTGAACAACCACATTATCACCATATTCTATCCCTATTTCATTTAATCCGAAAATGACCTGTGATAGTGCGCAGTTTATAGCTGCTGAGATGTTCAAAGGTACATCTTGGTCTAACTTGAAAAATTTTTGTCCTTGTCTTACCATGTAAAATTCAGCGAATGCTCCGACAAAATATGGTGGTTTTTCGGCTTCGCGCAGAACAGAAGCAAGGCTTTGAAAACATGCGTACTCTTTCCCAAGAGTACAAACTTTACATCTGCCGCATCCCTTGAAATAGCATACAGAAACTATGTCTCCCTCTGAGATTGGTTTTCCTAAATAATCTGATTTTACTCCTTTGCCTATTTTTTCTACTTTTGCTACAAATTCGTGTCCAAGAACTATCGGATAAAAAAGACCACCGAAAGACTTGAAAGCTTCTCCTGTTATCATATGCATGTCTGACCCGCAGATGTTGGTTCTCAAAACTCGCACAAGAACCTCACCTTCTTGTGGATCTGGAACTTCAATCTCTCTTATTTCAAGGGGTTTTCCTATTTGAGAAAAAACACTTACTTTTCCTTTCATGGCTTTACCTCCTCAGACATATGGTAATACTTTTTCTGCGAAAAGTTTCATAGATTTTCTGACAAGTTCGGTTGGCATAGCTCCCATGTTAAATCCACCTATGAACATCGTCGTACCTTGCTGTTTTAGAAGTTGCATTATTTCTATTATTTTTTGAGGATCTCCCCAGGCGCAAGATGTATATTCTATATTTCCGGTGAGGATTTCAAAGTTTATTTCATTTTCCCTCCCGGGCCACGGTTTATCTTTCGGCCATGTTTCTTTGAGCTTTCTGGCAAGCAGGTTGTAAAGGTGTTCCCCGCCTTGGAAGAAAGCAAACAGTGTTTTCATAAAATATTTTTCTGCGAGTTCTCTTGCTTTTTTGAGGCTTTTATCAACATATATCCACTTGAAAGCCACTTTTTCTGGCATATCTTCTCTCCCATTTTCCTCTGCATATTTTTTGTATAGGCTAAAAACATGGTGGGTTTCATAAATTGAGAAACCGGCTGCTGGTATAACATAATATCCTCTTTCTGCTGCCCATCTTATCTGATCATCTCTTGTTGTAGTTATGTAGACGGGTGGAAAAGGTTTTTGAAGTGGTTTAGGCTGAATTTCAACATCTTTTGCTTTTATGAATTCGCCCTCGTATGAGACTCTACCATTTGCCCATGCCTTTGTGCAGAACTCTATTGTTTCCCTCATTATTTTCCAGTTATCTTTTATGTCAAGACCGAAGGGAGTGAACTCATAAGCTCTGTATCCTGACCCGACGGAAAAAATAACTCTTCCTTCTGAGAATTGGTCTAACATAGCAACTCTTTCTGCAAGTCTTATTGGTTCATTCAAAGGTACAACTATTACCATAGGCCAGAGCTTTATCTTTTTTGTTCTCGCTGCGACCCATGAGAGGAAATCAAGTGTATCAGGCATAATTCCATAGTGTTCTGCAAAGTGATGTTCGGCGGGACATACTGCGTAAAATCCGAGTTTTTCTCCAAATACAGCTTCTTCAACTGCCTCTTTATAAGCTTGGGCTGGACTTTTTTCCCCAAGCGTTTCAAACAGGTAAAATAATCCAGCTTTCATACCTCAAAATATAAAGTGTAAATTTTCAGTTTATACTTTTTTCCAAAAAATTCAGTTCAAATGAGAATTTCTTTCAGATAAATTTTTTTCTTACGATGAACAAAATGAAAGAGGTAATTAGAACCAAAATTAAGTTCAAACCGCCCGTATTTGTTGCTCCACATCTGATACCAATTGGTTCATACTGACACAAGTTGGAAAATTCCTTACAAGAATAAATTTTTTGCTGGTTATCCACAAAAATTATAACTTTGTCAGAGGAAAACTCTAAAATAGAGTTATTTACTTTTATTTTACCGGCAATAGGGCAATCCGATTCATAAGATGGTATTATAGGTTCTATTGTCTCGTATTTGAAAGTTCCTTCAATACATGAATCAGGAGATGTTTCAATAGAATACGCACCAGATATTTCCATTTTTACCTCGGGCGCTGAATATTCTGGATACGAAGGTTCGGACCTATTTCCTTCGTCTTGGTATGAAGTTGAATATTCTGAGATTATATATTTAGCTTCGGCTCTTGTTTTCAGGTCATAGAATGAATGTTCCTCTCTCCTGTTTTTGATAAGGTCTTCAACTAACAATTTCCCTGAAATTGCACCAACTGATGTTATAGTTTGAATAAATTTTTTTTGGTCTCCTGAGAGTTCTCTCTTTATAGATTCTATATATGATTCAATTTTGAACTGTGATGGTTTTGTTCTTGCTTTTAATTTTAATTCGCCGTTGTGTAATTTTGATACTGTTATATCTCCGTCAGCTTCAATTTTAAATCTCCTATCTTCTATGATTTCTATATATACTTTCATATAGCCGTTTCTTATTTCTGTTATTTTCACATTTTGTCCTATTTTCACATTTTGTCCTTTGGATTCGGTTTCGTATTCTTCTTTACATTCAGATAGGGCCACTTCTAATCTTATCCACTTCATTTCTAATTTCTCATCGCCTCCACTCTTGCAATCAAACTTTTCTACTTTACCTTCGGTACATTCAGGTGGTTCTACTTTTTCACATGAGAAAAAATCATCTATACTAAATCCGTGTTTTTGACTGATTCTTGGGGATTTTCTTATGTATGTGAGAATTTCTTTGATTGAATCTGCTGCTACTTTTGGAGCTTTACCTTCTTCAATCTGACTGCTTCCAGAAACTTCTTCGTCTGTTTTTATAAACATTTCTAATGGACTGCTTCCGATGTTTCCTTTTATGTTGTAGGATAAACGAGATGCAGCATCAGCTGGGTCTTTAAATCTTGTTTCAGGTAATTTTGTGGTAGATTTGTCTGACCTATCTCCTCCGCATCCCAAAGCTATGAAAAACACTGATGTTATTAACAAAAGAAAAAGTAATTGTTTAACTTTACGCATATAGAAAATAATAGGGATAAATTAGCAGCCCATTGTTAAAAAACAATGGGTTCGGGGAAGGTTTATTTGCTATGAGCTTTTTGCTCATGCAAACCTTACTTCCCCCAGCCACTGCCACAGCTTCTACCCGTTTTACCGGGCTACCT
>Ga0079997_111279_pt1 | contig 64227 bp, 63 predicted proteins | sample PerSpoCPS_CMetaG_FD_69200 | JGI IMG/M metagenome (GOLD analysis project Ga0079997, IMG submission 69200) | Archaeal communities from Yellowstone National Park, Wyoming, USA - Perpetual Spouter C (PS_C) MetaG (SPADES assembly) (version 2) | ecosystem: Environmental > Aquatic > Thermal springs >... | reverse complement strand
TGGTCGGTGAGATGGTTGAATACGCGTTAAAGCATAATGCATCCCAGAACACACTACACAGAGTGTTCTATGAGAGGTATAGGAGAGAGTACCCATGGATACCAACAAGGGTTATAAAGGGTGCGTATAGGGATGCAGTTAGGAGAGCTAAGTCCTTCAGAGAACGCTTGAAGAAAGGTAGAGCCCGCACAAGAAAACCAGAGGTTAGAAGGGTTACAATAGTGTACTCAGATAACCAGGATTGGAGTATTGAGAGTGGAAGTTTGAAAATTAAAACTCATAGGGGGTGGGTTGAGCTAAAGTACGGTAACAACAGGCAGTTACACAGATACCTCTACGGTGGATGGATTCCTGCAAGCGAGCTTAAACTAAAGACAAGTGGGAATAGGAGGGTGTTGGCATACATAACGTTCGTAAAGGTATACGCCATACTCTACGATAAAATGAATGTTATAGCAGTTGATGTTAACGAGAACAACATAACAATAGCTATATTCAAGAACGGTGTTTTGGTTGAGGTCATTAGGGTTGAGACGGATCTTGGTAAAATCGTCATAGCCTACGCTGTTAGGAGGAAGAGGATATCGAAGGGTAAATCAACCAAGACAAGGGAGGTTAAGAAGAAGCTTAGGAAGCTTAGGGAGGGGGATAGAAAGAAGGATATACTGTATAAGGTTGTAAACTTCATAGAGGAGCTTGCGAGGGAGAATAACGCTGTAGTAGTAATAGGTGATATCAGTGGAAATGATAAGGAGAGGATGTCTGAGAATAAGAGTAGGAAGCTTAGACATAGGATTCATCAGTGGAGTATTGCTACGTTAATAAAGTTACTTGAAGATAGGCCAGTACACGTTGTAAGGGTATCAGAGAGGGGTTCCTCTAGTGTGGATCCATTCTCAATGAAGAGGATTAATGGCTACAGCCCTCTGGTGATCCGCACTGCGGTGAGGGGGGCTAAAGGTAGATTCAAGGTTGTGAAGGTTGTCCTGAGGGTTGCATACGTGGATGGCAGGGTTGTTGAGAGGGATGTTGTTGGAGCTATAAACATCGGTCTTAAATATCTATCCTTAGATGGGAGCCCGGTGGCGTTGGGCTCGACTGGGACTCATGAGGTGTGGGTGAAGCTAGTGATCCCACACCGAGGCCCAACCCCGCTAACGGAAATACAAGTATTCACAGATACCATCAAGTACCGTTAGCGGGGAAACGCGGTCCGAGTATATGGGGGTGTTTGTCTGAGCGGGGGAACTGTCAAACCGCTCGGGGGAGGCATTTAAGCTTCCCTGGGATGCGGGGAACTAGCTCTCTAAAAGGGCGGGGAGGAGGTCATAGTATGTTTTAGGGGTGCATTGTAAACTGTTCTCCATCTACTCCTGGGGCTCCACTGTTGCAGTTGTTCAATCCCCCGATCTTTAGGTTTATAGGGTTGGTGCTAGTATATTCGTGTTCCGGGTGTGTTTTTTGGGTTTGGAGGTTTTTAGGGATGAGATTGAGGCTTTAAGGCGTTTGGCCTTAGATCCTGGTGTTGATGAGGAGGTGTTGAGAGATAGGGCTGCTAGGTTGAGGGAGAAGCTTAGACGTTTCGGCTATACTGTTGTTGTTAGGAGGAATCCTGAGTGGTATAGTGGTCCTAGGTTTCAAGTTTTGATTGCTAGGCTTGGTAGTAGGGGTAGGGGTTCAGGGAGGGGTTCTGAGAGGGTTGTTGATGTCATATTTTATGAAGGGCTTGAAGGGGAGTAGGTCTGCCATGGTTAGTAGTCCCGGTCCGTAGCCTTTTATCTTCTCAGCTAAGCTTACGACTACAGCTGCTGTACCAGAATCCCCTGGGGTTCCGCTACTCCTCCATGTTATGATATGGTTTAAGCCTTCAATAACCACCTCCTCATACTCGGGGGCTCCTACGTAGGCCTTGAACTCCACTCTTATAACCTCCCTACCTCCTACGTAGCCCGAGCCATAGCCTATGATGCCTTTATTATAGCCTTTCCTCACCTTGACATCGTTTGATTCAACATCGTCCTCGGCTACAACCGGGTGCTGATCCTCCACTACCCTCTCTAGATTTAACCCTGAGGCATCTGCTACTAGTAGTACTGATTCAGCGTAGCCCACGTGGCCTGTTAGCTCACCACTCCTAAGCTTAGCTTCAACAACCTCAGGGCTCTCCCCAACACCAATCTTCTTCCTAAAAGGCTCCCTCCTCTTAGCAGCATCGAGGCTTCTAACAGCTCTAATACTTTTAACGACTGGAATCGACGATGATAGGGTTACTAGGAGTGTGTCTAGGAGGAACCCTGGGTTTATTCCAGTACCTAGGATAGCTACATTACGTAGCCTAGCCCTCTCATCGAGGAGTCTGGCTAGCACGGGGTATCTGTAGTAGGGGTATGCTAGAGTTTCACATGTTGAGATAACATCCGAGCCTATATCCACTACGTCTAAGACCTGCTTGTAAACTCTGTCGAGGTAAGATCCTGTAGCGTGGAACACGACATCACTCCCCCTAAGGCTGGAAACGTCTCTCGAAACATTAACCCCTAGCTTCTCCTCCAAGCCTAGAACCTCACCAGCATCCCTACCAACGATTCTAGGATCTATATCTACAACGCCAACTAGACTAAAACCTCTCTCAAGAGCAACCCTAGCTATAAGCCTCCCAATAGATCCAAACCCGTAAACCCCGAAGTTCAAGCTCGTAGCACCATTCAGACTAGCTAGCTAGAGTTTTTAAATATTAGTGGTTTAGGTTAAACCAGGGAGAAGCTTTCCCTAGAGCGTGGGTAGCTTGGCTGAGGAGGATAAGGGTGTTAGCAGGGTTGCCCTGAGAATATATGTAATCCTACTGGAATCCAGCGAGCCTCTAGGCGTGAGGGATATAGCTAGGATGCTAGACATACCTGTTAGCACAGCATACTACCATCTCAAGAAGTTAGAAGACCTTGGAATCGTGAAACCCGTAGGCTTAGGGTACACTATAGCTAACCCTTTAAAGCTAGAGGACTACATAGTCCTTGGTAGGAGGCTCGTCCCTAAGTTGATAATCTACTCCTTCTTCTTCCTAGGTGTAGTTGTTGGAGAACTCCTATTAATCCTAGCTAGGAGGTGGGTTACCTATGACTCGGTGATAGTTATAGTGGTTGGGTTGCTAGCCTTCATAATACTATTCTACGAAGGGTTCAGGCTTAGACAACGGCTATGGCATTAAACTATGTGTAGTATGGTTGGGTTTGTAGAGCATATGATAATTTGATTTTAATAAAATTTATTAGGTTTAACTAGCATACCTTAACAGGGTTAAAGAGATGTATGAGGTTCAGGGTTCAGCGGCCGCCTTTGAGGGCCAGTTGCTAACTCAGGTTGAGCTCAAATACTTAAGGGCAGTTTTTAAGCTTGGCGGCTGCCCTGGTAGGGGTTCCTATGCTAGGTTCTCTGAGATAGCTAGGTTTCTCGGTGTCTCAGCTCCAACAGTTAGTATAATGGTTAGGAGGCTTGAGGATAGAGGTTTGCTTAGTGTAGAGCCTAGGAGGGGTGTTGTTATAACATGGAAGGGGCTTGAGATGCTTGCTGAGTACTGTTGGAAGACTTCAGTCCTTGAGGTAGCCTTAACAAAGCTAGGTGTACCCGAGAGTTATCAAAGGGATCTGGTGGAGAAGATGGCGTTAACTCTTGATATGAAAGCTGTTGTAAAACTCTGGGATTGCCTTGGTAGGCCTAAGGCCTGTCCTCACGGTAGCCCTCTAGATGTTAACTTGGAGTCTACGAGGGAGGTTGTAGAGTTTCTTGAAAAATGTTGTGGTTTAGGGAAGCCCTAGGTGTTCTCACTAGAAATTAGGGTGAGGGAGTGGGGGTAGTGTGTTTTATAAGATTAACTACTTAGTAGACTCCTCGCTGGGAGTCTTTAAGGGGGCTTGTGCTTTCTCGAACGTTGGGAGCTCTGGGAACGCTTCCTTGAGCCTCTGTTCCGCCACTATACTGGCATCCCTTAGTATTCTCTGAGCCTCCTCTGTCACGTAGGTAGATTCTAGCGGTATAGGGGCTTGCGTGGTGGCCTGTAACATTGCTACTTGCAGGTTCTCGTCTATCTCAACTAGTTCTGCGAAAACATCTGGTATCATACCCTTTATGTAGCCGGCTACCTGTCTTAGAGCTACTATGGCTGGTGCTAGGTTTGCTTGGACATCACCGAATATTACTGCTGTCTCAAGTCTAAGCTTAACTCTTTCCAGAGCATACCTAACTGTCATTATGACTCTAGCCATCTTCCTTACTTCAGCCACCTCGTTAGCGTACATAGCAGCCTTACTCTTATCCCCTTCCACTAGAGCGTTAACAGTTTTCTCGAACAGCATCTTATCATATGATTGTAGCTTCGCTAGGCTGTAGTCTAGCTTGTTTATCTGAGCTCCTATCTTGTAGAGTGCTGATACTATCTGCTGCTTCACTGGAGGCGGAGGGCTTATGACCTCCCTAAGCCTCTTAGCCAAGCTAGCCTCCTCCTCAGGCCCAGCCCATCTTCTAGCCCACTCTTCCGTTTTGCTCATGGAGGGCACCGTTATATCGTTAGGCTTTGCGAGACCTATTTGGGTGTAGGCTTGTAACATAGAGGTTACCCCCCTATATATGGGGTTAGAGGAGGATTCAATGGGTGTAGGGGTTTGGTGTTGAAGATCGAGGGCTTAGCGCAACTCATAGGATCTGAGGTTGAAGACTCCTACGGTAGATCCCTTGGAACCCTGGTTAGCATTATGAGCGATGTTAATGGCGAGGTTAGAGCTGTTGAGGTTAAAATCGTCGATAGGGGTCTTGAGACTGTAGCAGCTGATAGGATAATACTGAGAGATGGGAAACTCCTCGTAATACCGGATTGGAAGTATGAGGCTTTAAAGGTCATAGAAGCCCTTGATAGAGCTTATAGGAGGAGGAGGGCCCTAGAAACAATGTCAGCCTCCGATATACCAGGCGATGTGGTCGAAGATCTCAAGAGAGGTTTAAGTGAGGAAATAAAAAGCCTTAAGATAAAAGCTGAAGAGGTTAAAAGGATAATAAAGGATAGGATTGCAGCGATAGAAGATGAGAGCATACAGGTAGCTAGGGCTATAGTAAGCATACAAGTCCTATACTTCAGCGGGGAGGTTAGCGAGAAGAACTACACGCAGAGCATAAACCACCTAAGAAAGCTGAGGGAGAAGCTCATAGAGGAGAAGAACGACGCCAAGAAAACCCTTGATAAGCTGGAGAAGACAGTAGAGGCGATAACAACACCACAAGAACCTAAGAAGCAGGAGGAGAAGAAGCAAGCACCCCAAGCACCTCCACAGGCACCCATAACAGTGAAGGTGGAGGAAGGCTAGCACCTCCCACGAGCTCGTGTAAACTCAAGGTTTCAATGCCTGGACCCCATCCATCCTAACGCGTGGTATCTCAACCCTTTACTTTAAGAAGGGCATACTTTAATAGAGCTTAGCCAATTTAAGGCTTAGAGGCACTCCTAGTCTCCCGGTGGTCGAGAGGTGTCTTCTAAGGGGGCTAAGGAGAAGAAGGCTAGGAAGCCTGTTAAGGTTGAGGAGGTTAAGGAGTCCCATCTAATGGCCATGGTTGAGACGGGGTTACCTCGTGATTTGATTGATAAGGCTAGGGTTGAGCTTGCTAAGGAGAAGTTTGTAACACCATTTAGGGTTGCGCAGAGGTACGGGGTTAAGGTTTCAACAGCACGGAGGCTTTTAAGGATTCTCGTTGAGGAGGGGGTGTTAACCCTACTATCTGGTAATAGGAGGTCTAGGATATACGTTCCTAAGCAGGGCTAGAGCTCATGGTTAAGGTGCTGGTTGTAGGTTACCTTGAGGTGGATTCGGGTAAGACCACTCTTGCAGCAAGCCTAGTAACTGCTTTGAGACGGGAGGGTTTCGATAGTGTGGGTTTCAAACCAGTTGGTGCTACAGAGCTCTGGTTTAAACCATGGGTTTTAGAGGAGTCTAGGAGGAGGAGGCTTCTAGTAACCTTTGATGGGCTGATCTTGGAGAGGGCGTCTCGGGGTAGCCTGCCGGCTCATATTATAAACCCTATCGGGGGTCTCCTAGCCCCAGTGGATCCCTCGAAGGTTGATTGGAGGGAGGGTTTCGTGGATGTCCTGCTCGGTCAGCCGCATAGGAGACTCGCAATCCTAAGGGTTACCAGCTGCACCCAGGCGGGCGTATCCAACTTTCACACCATCAACCAAAGCATACTACCTAGGATTGCTAATGGAGTGGCCGAGTCCCTCAGAGAGCTATCCATAGCGCTAAACCCGCCGCCAGCACCTGTAAACGTGGGTGACATAGAGGCGTTTATGGACAACGATGCAGCTGTAGTAGCTGACACGTGTTTGGAGAGGTTGGAGGAGAGAGAGGTGGTAGTGGTGGAGTCTAACTCAGACATAGCAGTTCCAACGTATAGGAGCCTTGAAAGCAACCTAGTCATAGTGGTAGCACCCTCAATCGCAGCCCTAGTAGATGGAAGCCGGTACGCTAAAGCAGTAAACCTAAAGAGCATATCCGGAAAACCGTGGAGTGTTAGAGTCAAAGAAGTAGTACAGCTAACCAAAACCAAAACACTAGTAGAACTACCGCCCAAAAACGAGCCCATGGAAGGCTACACCCAGGACGAACTAAGAACAATACTAGAGGAGGTTAAAAGCATAGTAAAAACATAGCATACGAGTAGGAGCTATAAAACATAGACATACTTAAAGCCTTATATACAGTTAGACTAGGGGGAGGCGATGAAGAGAGTCGTGCCCTAAAACGAGGACCACCGATGAAATGCTCTGGGGTATCAGAGCTCCCTCACCTCCACTATCATAGGCTAGGGTAGACCGTTGAGAAGTAGGTGATGGGAAGCGTGGGAGGCTGTTACAGTGAATTTAAATATCTATGAATACCTGCAGTTACTTCAACCCTGATATCATTAGGGTTTTTAAGTTTAAAGCTCCACCGCATAGAGCGTAACAGTTTAGATCTTAGAGCTTGGAAGCAAGGTGGTGACCTTAGGTTTCAGAGATCCGGTAGGTCTGTGAAGCCCCTGGCTAGCAGGGGCTTGAGCTTCTAAGGTGAGGGGGTTAGGAACAGGTGCTGAGAACCGCCTGCTGTGCGCTCCAAGTGCTTTTAAATACTTGGAGAGCGCGGCAGACGGGGAGTGCTTTGGACTACCATCTATCGATGAACGGTGGCGGAGTCCTTCTTTATAGCCTATGTTTCCTCCCTTATTTTGTTCAAGTGTTTGAACAATGCTGTTCAAAGGATAGAGTCTTCTACTTTTCCGGGGATTGAATATTGTGGTGTAGAGGTGGTTTGGGTTTGAGTAGGGCTAGGCTTTATGCGGTTCTAGCTAGTCTAGCTGTGCTAGCAGGTATACTACTGCCTTATATAGCTTCAGTTCTTGGAGGAGGCCTTGCACCCGAGGTTACTACTACCTTGCCGTTCCCCTATAGGGAGCTTGTCACCGTTCCCATATACAAGATCCCCGGAGCTCCTCAGCCGCCTAGTGTAGGTGCTATCACCGCAACCGGGGGTTTCAACGATTATGGGGAGCTCTATGGGTTCCTCCAGGCGTCTAGTGAGAGGAGGTTTTTGGAATCCGATCTAGCCTCGTTACCCCTCTGGGGTGTAGTTGAGGGGCTTGCGAGAGCTCATGCTGTAGTTCCTTTAGCGGAAACTGCAACACGACTACCTATGGTTCCGGAGTCTTTGAGGAGTGGCGTGGCGGGGGCTCCTGAGCCTGGTGTTAGGGTTTCATGGACTAATGTTCAGGTTGTAGGTGTTGACGAGCTTGATATTGTTAAGACTAATGGTCGTGTGATAGCTGTTATTGGCAGCGATTCTAGGCACGTGTACCTAGTCGATGTTAGGGGTAGAAGTGTTTCTAGCGTTATAGGGTTGCCTGAGGGCGAGGTCGCTAGGGGGCTTTTCCTGGATGGCTGGAGGCTTGTTGTTGTTAGCGAGTCCAGCGGGCCCTTCAAGATCCTTAATGTTGGTGGTCTAAGCTTCTCATCCTATAATGTTAACGTTACAGTGAGGGTCTTCGACATAACGGATCCTACGAGCCCGCTAGCGGCTGGTGAGGTTAGGGTTTCAGGGAGCCTTGTTGATGGTAGGCTTTACGGTGGTGTTGTATACCTTATAGTTAACCAGCCGGCTGTAGTGCAGGGCATGCCTTCAATACCCTTGGTGGGCCCAGTTCCTATAACACCTAGGTCTGTTATAGCTTTAAGCGATGAGGCTGAAAGGTACGTAACGGTGGTGGCTGTCAATGTAGCTGAGCTAGCCTATAATACCTTATCAGTGGTAGGAGGCCCGGCTACGAGAATCTATATGAGCTACGATAAGCTATACGTGGTGGCAACTAGAAGCCCTGGTTTAGTTGAAGCTTATACAGTAGCCCTCGGAGAGCTAGCCAACATGGTAGGCGGAGATTGGGGTCACCGTATAAAGGAGGAGCTCGAGAAAGGGAGGGTTAAGAGAGCACTCGATCTAGCTAATGACATGCTATCCTCCATGAACCCCGAGGAGGCTGTTAAGCTATTGGAGAAACTAGGGGCTAGGCTTAAGACACTGGGTGTAACCTTAAACGATAAAACTATAGTGTCTGTATTCAAGGTGAGCGGGGTCGAAGTTAAACCGCTAGGATCTATTACAGTTAAAGGAGCTCTACTAGATCAATTCGCTCTGGAGGAGTATAAGAACAGGTACCTAATTATAGCCACAACTATATCCAATTACACCGTTGAGGTAGCCCCGGCACGCGTGTTAGAATGGAGAGTGATTACTGAGGTGAGTCAAACAAGCGCAACAACCATCACAGTATGCTACCCACAAATAGTGGACTGCGAGAGTTTGAAGATAACTATTCCACCCTATATTAGTGGTATAACACAAGAAAATCTTCCCGTGAAGCTCATGGCGTATCTAGCCCCCTCGCAGATGAATACTGGGAACTCCGTCTACATAGCTGATGTTGAGACCCTAGAGATCGTAGGGGCGCTTGAGGGTCTAGCTCCAGGTGAGAGAGTGTACTCTGCGAGGCTCGTTAAGGATATATTCTTCCTCGTAACATTCAGGACCGTCGACCCTCTATTTGCAATAGACGTATCAAATCCGAGGGAGCCGAAGATGCTAGGGTTCCTTAAGATACCTGGTTTTAGCGAGTATCTACACCCACTACCAGGCGATATACTGTTTGGCATAGGTCTTGAAAGGTGGAATACCATCAAGTTGTCGTTGTTCAACGTCTCAAACCCAGCGAGTATGGCTGAGGTTTCCACTGCTTTAATAGTAGATGCTACTAGCATGGCTTTACACGATCACCATGCGGTGACAGTCGATTTAGAGTATGAGAGAGTATACATACCAATACAGCTGTTCAAAGATGGGATTGGAGGTGTGGCTGTAGTATCATTCAAGGGCGGTAAGCTAAAGGTAGCCGCTATACTACCGCATCCAGGTGCTAGTAGGAGTATCTACATTGGAGGTGAGCTGTACACTATATCACAGTGGGGCATAATAGTCTATGACATCGAGGATCTCAAGGAGGTAGCTGTAATAAAGTTCCAGGCGGCAGGCTAGCACTCGTCCTCTTTACACAAAGCTTTTTAAGTATAACTATGTATTCTCGCTTTTTGAGGTGCCCTAGTGTTGGGTTTGAGGTATAATAGGGATGTTGATGTGTTGAGGGAGAGCCCTACAAGGGCTATTAACAGGGTTGTTGAAAGGTTTAGGAGGGAGGGTAGGGATGTTATAATGCTTTCCACCGGGGAGCCCGGGGTTCCACCTCCCGGGGAGGTTAGGCTTTGGCTTTCCGAGGTTTTAAAGGAGGATTCTATGAGGTTATACTCCTACACACCCTCACCCGGCTTCCTAAGCCTTAGGGAGGCCATTGTAGGGGATGTTAGAGATATCGATGGGGTTGATCTAACTGTAGACCAGGTTGTTGTTGTAACCGGTGGTCAGGCCTCGATGTTCTCCACATTCGCCTCCATACTAGAGCCTGGTGATGAGGTTATACTCATGGACCCAACGTACTTCGGCTACTGGAACCTCCTAGCATACTTTAAGGTTAAACCTACACCAATCATAGCCACGATAGAGGAGGGCTTCCAGCCTGACGTTGAGGCTGTTAAGGAGTCTATTGTGAGGGGTAAGACTAAGGCCTTGATACTAACGAGCCCAGATAACCCTACGGGGAGGGTTCTGGACTGGGGGGTTGCTAGAGCTCTGGCTGAGATAGCTGTTGACTACGGGCTCTGGATAGTATACGATGAACCCTACAAGACCTTGATCTACGAGGGTGAGCACGTCAGCATGTACAAGCTAGCACCGGAGAACACTATATCACTATACGCTTTCAGCAAAGACCCGGGGATACCGGGGTGGAGGCTGGGCTACGTATACGGGCCTGAGTGGATTGTTAGGAGGATAGCTTTGGTATCAGAGGCTATAACATACAACCCACCAAGCGTAGCACAACACCTAGTACTAGAGTACCTTAGAAACAGGGAGCTCAGGAGAAAGCACGTAGAGTACGTTAAAAGAATATACATGGAGAGGAGGGATGTAATGCTAGAAGAGCTATCAAAGATAAAGAACGCCAAGTACATGAAACCAGCAGGAGCAATGTTCGTAATGGTAAACCTAGAGGAGATCTTAGAACCCCTGGGATTAGATGGAGCAACACTAGCAGAAAAACTACTATACGAGAAGAACGTAGCAGTAATACCAGGAGAATTCTTCGGAAAATCAACGAAGATGTACATAAGACTAAGCTTCCCCACAGAAACACCACAGAGGATAAGAGAGGGGGTGAGGAGAATAAAAGAGCTCCTCGAAGCACTAGAAGTGGAATAAGAAATCTTCTAGAGTGTGACCTCCTCCCCGCATCCCCGGCTCTTCTCCACCTTAACCCTATACGTCTAGGCTTCCAATCTCTCCCCATCCCCACCTTTGAAGGCGAGACTTTCCGGTTGGGGCTTCCATCAACGTGTTTACTGTGCGTGCTTTTACTCTCTGGGTAGGCGTAGTGCCCACAGTACTGGTATTTTGTCTCTATCCTCTTCTAGCCCGCACCTGGGGCATTTCATACGCCTTCCTGGAAGCTCCTCCATTTCAACCTCGCATTCTGGGCACACTCTACTTGGTAGTCTCTTGAACTCGTATGGCACACCATACCATCTAAGCTGTGTTTCCAGTATTTTTATGAACCTCCTCACACCTGCCATCTGTATTTTTGCTTCACCCCTCGATAGACCCTCTTCAAGCAGGTCTCTCCAGGACTCCTCTAGCGCCCTGTCTATTACCACCTTGGATTTATGCTTCAAAGCTTTCCTAACAATCTTGTTAGCAAGCCATTGCGGGTAATCTCTAAGATACCTGTGGAGCTTACTCCTAGCACACTGAGCCTCAGCATCTAAGCGGTCACAGCTGACACCGAGCCTAACCAGCCTACCGTGGAGTTTCTCTAAACTTACAGACTTCTTGTAGAGGTTGTCTATAAACCTTAGGTTAGGCCTCTCACGCCCCATAGATGCTATCCTCTCATTCTTGATTAGAGCCCACACTACTCCGTGCTTCCAGCTATTAACATCTACTGGTAGTAGGCTCTCGGGCTCGTAGGGCTCAACAAGCCTCTCAGCAACGAGCATCACAGCCGGGACACCATCCTTGAGTCCAAGCATTGCAAACACTATGTCTCCACCCTCCTCAATCCTATCGTAGACCCATCTTGGTATTGGGGCTTCACCATGGCATATGCTCTTAAGCCTCATAACACCCCTGTCTAGGTTTAACACCAGGGGAGCTCCGGTATCTCCTCTCCTAGCCCCGTTTTGTATCCTTAGCACAGTCATTGGTAGCCATTGTCTTGCAAACCACTTTTTAGGTCTAGCCCCGAACTCCAGATCGAAACCCCTCTTGTAAAGCATCGCACATGCTGTCCTCGGTAGGTCCTCAGGGCATATTTCTAGCTCTTTGTACCTGTATGCTAGATTTGTTAGAGCCTGCAACCTCAAGATATCGCAGTCCACGCTAGGCAGTTCTACTACCAGGGCTCTCCTCGCAATCATCTGAGATCACCAGTACTAGAACCTTACGGCCTCTAAACGGGGCAATCCTATCCTGGTACTCCACTGGAACATATATACCAAGACCCCTCTTAGTAACCTTCGATATAGAGCCGAAAACCCAAACAACACAACCCAAACTAAAACACCCTTCAAGAGATTACACGGGCAAACCTTATAAACTTTACGAGCGAAAAAGATTTAAGGCTCGGTCAACACAATTACAATCGAGAAGCCCGGTGTGGGAAGGAGGTCCGATGGTCCCACCGGGGCCGAGGCCCCCCGGCCCTGAACTGTGATGCCCCAAGCATGGGGATCCGCTAAAGAGATGATGTGTGCGCGTCCGAGCGGAGATCCGACAAACCGCTCGGGGAGGCCTAGCATAAAGCTAGGCCTCTGGGGATGCGGGGAGGGGGTCACGCAGGAGACGTTGGATGCTGTAGATGCTCTTGTTAGACTAGGTATCTTCAAGTCTAGGAGTGAGGCTCTTAAGACTTTAATCAGAATAGGTCTTAGTAGCGTGGGAGATGCAGCTAACATTGTGAAGATAAGTGAGAGGCTGTTTGAACTGGAAAGAACACTCGGCTACATACCTGTTAGGTTGGACGGGGGCTTCAAAGACCTTATGGAGATGAGGATGAGGGCTTTAGTCAAGCTATAGGGTGTTAGGGTGTAACGTAAGGACGGCTTCTAATCACTAGTTGAGGTCTATGGATGTGAGGGTAAGAGGTCGGTCGTTCTAATGGTTTTCACGTAACCTGATGCTTTGTTTAGTAGCTCCTTATCGTCAGAGACTAGTGTTAAGTTGTGTTTAATCGCGACGAAAAGATATGCTGCATCATACACTGTTAAATTCTCCTTAATAGCGAGCTGGAACACCTCTTCTTCAAAGCCCTCTATGCTCTCTAACGGCATTATACTAAATACTCTTTGCAAAACTTCCACGAGTAGCCTAGCGGTTTCTAGATCGAGGCGGCCTAATAGCTTATACTCCCTCCAGATAGCGTTAAGGGATTCATACACAGCTAGATCAAGCGTAATTCCCCTTGAAAGTGGTCTAAGCGATCCCCTCTTAATCAAGTTCACAATTGAACTGGCGTCAAACAGATACAATTTCACTACCTCCCCTCTCTGTCCTCACGTATCAAGGAGGCTATCTCCTCATCACTTATATGAGAGGTTCTCTTGCTGAGATCCTTAACTTTCTCTTCAAGCTCGTTTAGCACGTGTTTCCTCACCTCCTCTTCAAGAGCTCTCCTTATGATGGGGCCTGGTTTAATGCCATACCTATCTAGCAGTTCCTTCAACTTCCTAGGGATCTTAGCTGAGACGGTCACGTAGTCCCTGGTCACTGCAGTCCACCTACCTCTCGCCCTTCACTACTCCTAGTAATCGGTAGGCCTATATAAGGTTTACCACGCTTAGATCTACCTCTTTGATCTTGTTAGGGTCTAGGTGGTTTGATCGAGTGGTTTAGGGTTTGGGGTTTAACGTGGGGTCTTGGTTAGCTTCTCGCCTCTCTTACTATGTGGTCTACTATTATTCGTGCTATGTTCGCGCCTGTTGTCTTGATTAGTGCTTTGAACTCTGGTACTACGTTTACCTCGTTTACATAGTAGCCTTCGTCATCGTATACTATGTCTACTCCCGCTATGACAGCTCCTATTGTCTCAGCTGCTTTTATCGAGAGCTCCTCGACTTCCCCCTCTGGCGTGTATGGCCTTGTGCTCCCTCCTAGGGCTGCGTTGCTCCTCCAGTCTCCTCCCGGCCCTATCCTCTTCATGCATGCTGCTATGCTCTCTCCTACTACTAGGCATCTTATATCCTGTCCTAGTCTTGCCGGTTTTTGGATCACGTGTACTCTTAGCTGTGGTGCCCCCATTAGCCTCCTGTGGTTGAATACCTGCTCTGCCACCTGGGGGTTCTTGACCAGCGATACCAGCCTACCCCAGCTTCCCACCGGTGGTTTATCTATGTAAGGGTACTCCAGCTTCGACTTAGCATCTTCAAGGCTAGCTCCATCCAATGCTATAATCGTCCTAGGTATCCTCATCCCTGCCTTTGCTAGCATGGTGTACGATAGTATCTTATCGTGGCCTAAGACCAGGGATTTAAGGTTGTTTACAGCTACACCTCCAGAGGCCTCAGTTACAGCTGCAACGTATATGCTATTGTAGGCTGACACGTTCCTCACAAGCACCAGGGCCCCGTTGAGGCTGGACTCCGGGATTTCCAACAGCTTACAGCTATTCACTATGAAGGGCTCCAAACCCCTACTCCTGAGCTCCCCCAATAGGAGCTCCTCCTCAACTCTAACTATGTCTAAGGAGACCCCTACGGTTTTAGATGCGTTTCACCCCACCTCCACCTCTCTCTTTGCTAGGAGCTTTACTATGTTGTAGTAGACCTCTATACCGGCCATGTACTCCTCCAAGCTTATCTCCTCGAAGTCCGTGTGGGAGAGCTCGGGCCTACCAGGCCCTATCTCAACGATGTTACCTGTTATACTCGATAACAGGGTCATATCGCTGGTCCCAGCCTTATAGGCTATCCTAGGCTTAAGCCCTAGTTTTAGTAGAGCTCTTACAGCAGCTCTTACAGCAGGGTTGCCAGGGCTTGTTCTAAATGGTTCAATGCACTCATCCAAGCTCCACCTGCAGTTATAGGCTCTAAGTAACCCCTCAAGAGCCGTCCTTAGGCTACCCGAGCTCCCCCCGATTGGGATCCTTATGTTGAAGATAGCTGTAGCCCTCTTGGGTACTACGTTGAGCTTACCCCTACTACCACACTCTAGGTAGACGGGGGTTACAGTGTAGTCCTTCAAGCCCCCCTCCAGGGATTTAATTATATCGATTACATCCATGCAAGGCGACCTGTAGAGCTGGGGGTTCGCTGTGTGACCACCGCTACCAGAGCATTCAACTAGAAGCCTACAACTACCCCTACAGCCTACCACAACACCATTAAGGCCTGTGGGCTCGCCTACAACAATGTAATCCGCTTTAACCCTCCCCACTATATGCCTGGCCCCATGGCTAGGCCCCTCCTCGCCTACGAGTGCTGCTAGAATAACCCTCAGGTTTGACAGGTCGAGGTGCCTTGATGCAAGGTAAGCAGCCATAGTCATGGCCGCTAGGGGGCCCTTAGCGTCCACAGCCCCACGTCCGACTAGCCTTCCATCCTCAAGCCTAGCCTCCAGAGGCTCATCAACGGTGTCAATGTGACCTGCTAGCAGCAGGGTTTCACCCCCGCTTCCAACCTCGGCTACGAGGTTTCCAACTTCGTCCACTGTAACCCTGTCGAAGCCTAGCTTCTCAAGGTAGCCTCCTAGAACCCCTACAGCCCCCTCCTCCTTGAATGTGGGGCTGTAGGTTTCAACTAGTCTTACCAGGAGCTCTACCGCTAGCCTCCTCGTCGATGCATCTAGCAAGAGCCTCCACCCCCCATTCCATGTCATCGACTGTTATCATGTATGGTGGTAGTAGCCTTACAACAGTACTCCCAGCCTTGAGTACGAGTAGTCTCCTAGCCTGAGAGCATTTTATAACACCTGTAGGTAGAACCCTCAGCTCAACCCCAAGCATTAACCCTAAGCCTCTAACACTCCTCACAATCCTGGAATCCCTAAGCCTTGACTCAAGCTTATCCCTCATCATTGCCCCGGAGCTCTCGGCCTTCGAGACAACGTTATCCTCTACTAGCACTTCAACAGAGGCTTTAACAGCAGCGCATGCTAGGGGGTTACCTCCATAGGTTGACCCGTGATCTCCAACGTCAAGCTTTGAAGCCACATCTCCCCCCACGGCTACGAGGCTAACAGGGAACCCTCCCCCAATAGCCTTACCAGCTACGAGCACGTCAGGCTTTATACTGTAGTGTTGGAAGGCCCACACCCTCCCAGTCCTCCCAAAACCTGTTTGAACCTCGTCGATTACGAGGAGAGCTCCTACCTCCTCAACCCTCTCCCTCAGGGCTTTAGCGAACTCCAGGTCAGCTGGTATAACACCCCCCTCTCCCTGGACTAGCTCTATGATAACAGCAGCTGTCTCCCCATCGATCACCTTAAGGCTCTCCACGTCGTTAAACGGTATAACCTCAACACCGGGCACCAGGGGCTCGAACCCCCTCTTATACTTCTGGGATCCTGTTACGGAGAGGGCGCCCATCGTCCTACCGTGGAAGGAGTTTGTGAAGGATACAAGCTTCCTCCTCCCTGTAGCCTTCTTAGCTGTCTTCAAGGCTAGCTCTACGGCCTCACTACCACTATTAAGGAGGGCTACATGGTCTAAGCTCCTTGGTATAACTTTCTCTAGAGCTGATAGCATCTCATCTCTAGCTCTAACCCTGAATGATGGTGTAGCCGTCATAACCTCGTCTAGCTGCTTTTTGAGAGCCTCTACAACCCTAGGATTCCTATGGCCTAGGAATGCTACTCCATGGCCTGTGTGGAAATCCAGGTACTTGTTACCCTCGGCATCCCACAAGTACTGGGCTTCAGCTCTAGCGATAAAGAGGCCTCTATCCTCGTAGAATCTAAGGTAGTTTAGCAAGGCTACCTCCTCGTAGTACTGGCTAGGTACTCCACTATCCTACCTGGTAGATCGTAACCTGTAACAGCCACGGTGTTCCTGAAGTCTGGTACAGCGTTAACCTCGTTAACCAAATACCCCCTCTCGGGGTCCTCGAATACATCGAGCCCGGCGATCTCCACACCTAGGGTTTCAGCTGTCTTCAACGATAACTCTCTAAGCTCCCCATCGATTGGGGCTGGCTGAGCCCTCCCACCTCTAGCAGTATTGGTTACCCAGTGGTCGCTAACTCTGTATATGGCAACTGGGACCTCATCACCTACAACGAAAACCCTTATATCCCTCCCAGGCTTCCTTACAAACTCCTGTAGGAGGTGGATTTTGAGGAAGGGGTTGTTCATGTAAACCCTATGCTCTAGTATAACCCTCAGAGTCTCCTCATCCTCAGCTAGGCTAACAAGCCTACCCCAACTACCGTTAATAGGTTTAACCACCACAGGGTACCCTAGTGTTCCAGCAGCCTTCATGGCGGAGCTCTCACTAAAGGCTATAATAGTCCTAGGCGTGGGGATCCCAGCCTTGGAGAGCAATGCTAGAGTCCACAGCTTATCATGAGCTACAGCTATAGCTCTTGAGTTGTTAACAACACGAAGACCCGTGGATTCAAGAGCTATTGTTGATGATAGAGCGTTAGCATGGCTTAAACACCTCTGAAGGTACACATCAGCTTCAAGAGGAGGTTTACCATTAACGGTTAAAGGCTGGGTCTCAAGGTGTAGGAGCTCCACGCTAATAGACCTTTTCCTAGCAGCCTCCAGTATAGCCCTCTCCTCCCACCTAGCAATATCATATACAAGTGCTATGTCCAAAAGTTACTCTCCCCAATCCTCCCCTATCTCCAAGGGCTTCAATAGAGCTCTGCTACCATCAATAACAACCTCTAACGTTACACCGCAATCATGCTCTATAACCTCACCTGGCATAACATCATCTGGGAGTAAAGCCTCCCTACCACATATAGGGCATCTAGACTTCATACGCTTCCACCGTGACATTAGGATTTCTAAGGTTAGGGTATTTAAGCGTTTATGGTGGAATTTCAAGAGAATTACAAGTGTAACTCCTAGGTAACCTTTAAAAGCTGTAGTGTTACGATACACTAGGGGCTTCCGCCCATGACTGTAAGGGTTGGGGTTTTAGGCGGATCCGGGTATACGGGTGGCGAGCTACTGAGACTTCTAGCTCTACACCCTAACGTTGAGGTTACAGTGGTTACCTCTAGGGAGTATGCTGGTAAGCCAATCCACTTCGTCCACTTCAACCTTAGAGGCTTCTACAGGGGGTTGAGGTTTACAAGCTTGGACCTCGATGGCCTCGGTAGGCTTGTTGAAAAAATTGATGTCGCACTTCTAGCTCTACCCCATGGTGTTAGCCTCAACTACACCCCCAGGCTCCTGGAGGTCGGTGTTAGGGTTGTAGATCTAAGTGCTGACTTTAGGCTTAGGAACCCTGAGGATTACAAGGTTTGGTATGGGTTTGAGCATCCATACCCAGACCTTCTATCCAAAGCCGTATACGGGATGCCGGAGATTCATAGGGAGGAGCTCCGGGGGGCAAAGCTTATAGCATCACCTGGGTGTAACGCTACAGCATCGATACTAGCCCTACTACCACTAGTCAAGAATACGGTTATCGACCTAGAGAGGATAGTCGTCGACGTCAAGGTTGGGAGTAGCGAGAGAGGCTCCAACCCAGCCCCCGGGAGCCATCACCCCGAGAGGGAGGGGGCTATGAGGCCCTACGAGGCTGAAGGTCACAGGCATGTAGCTGAGGTGGTGCAGGAGCTGAGCTTGGTGGCTGGGAAGCCTGTAAGAGCGTCCATGGTCCCACACTCTGTTAGCTCCATTAGGGGTGTTCTAGCGTCAGCACACACATGGCTTTTAAGGGATCTAGATGACATGGAGCTCCTAAAACTCTACGTTGAAACATACTCCAAAGAGCCATTCGTAAGGATCGTTAAAGGACTACCACCAGGCTACCCCGACCCAAAGTACGTTATAGGTAGTAACTTCGCAGACGTAAGCTTCGCGGTGGAGAGGAGAGCATCCAGGGTCACAGGGTTCGCAGCCATAGACAATCTGGTCAAGGGGGCAGCAGGGCAGGCGATACAAGCATTCAACATATCAATGGGCTTCGATGAAACACTAGGCCTAAGAATACCCCCATTAAAACCAGCGTGAAAGACGCTAAGGGCTCCTCAACACAAGCTTCTCCACATCCCCTATAATCCTCCCAACCCTGACCATCTCATCTCTAAGCTGTTCAACATCAATTACACCCTCATAGAAGGTCTCACCATGAAGAACCCCGAACCTCGCCATGTACCTATCGGTTAACCCGAGCTCCCCCACTTCCCTCACAGATCTCTCTAACTCCCTAAGCTTCCTCCTCCTCTCAAAATGACTCATAGGGGTAACGCCAGTATAATAAATTATAAGAGCGTTTATAGCCTGAACCACGGCGTTCCACGCTTTCTCAGCAGAATCCCTAATTCCTATAACATCGTTCCTAGCTATAGCCTCCTCGAACTCCCTTAACGCTCTCTCGTAGAGCTCTCTAGCTGACGATAGTAGGGCTTTAATCACATCCTCGCTCAAAGCTAACACCTATCACTATGCTTCAATGTTACCCAAGTTTAAAACAAAATTGTACGGTCTGTTTCGGGTGTAACGTTTGCGTTTATTAGAGTTTAGGGTAACCCTGTTAATGGTGTTGAGCCTCACGTCTTGAGGGTGGGCTGCGTGCAGGGGGGGCTTTTAGTTGTTAAGGTTGGTGGTAGGGTTCTAGCATCTAACCTGGACTCCGTTGTAGGTGATGTTGTTGACCTGTGGAGGGGTGGTTTGAGGGTTGTTCTAGTCCATGGTGGTGGTGATGTTGTTACAGAGTACTCTAGGAGGATGGGTGTTGAGCCTAGGTTTGTTGTTTCACCTGAGGGTGTTAGGAGTAGGTATACGTCGCTTGAGGAGCTCGAGGTGTACGTCATGGTTATGGCTGGTAAGCTTAACAAGTGGATTGTATCCAAGATCGTAGGGCTAGGGGGGAGGGCTGTAGGGGTGACGGGGGCTGATGGGCCTACGCTGGTGGCTGAGAGGAGGAAGAGGATAATCGTGGTGGACGAGAGGGGGAGGAGGAGGGTGGTGGAGGGGGGCTACACGGGTAGGATAGTGAGGGTTGAGACAGGGCTGCTCAACAGGTTACTCGAGGAAAACTACGTAGTGGTGGTAGCACCGGTAGCGGTGGACAGCGATGGAACACTACTAAACGTGGACGGAGACCAGGCAGCGCTAAAGATAGCAGCGGCCATTAAAGCAGATAAGGTAATACTCTTGACGGACGTTGAAGGACTAGTGGTAGACGGAGGCATCGTAAGAGAGCTCACAGCCCAAGAGGCTAGAAGCATACTACCGAAAATAGGCCCAGGCATGAACAGGAAGATAATAGAGGCTGTAGAAGCAGTAGAAAGGGGGGTACGCGAAGTCCTAATAGCAAACGGGCTCCTAGAAAACCCGGTCAAAAAAGCCCTAGAAAACCCGGGGACCAGGATAGTCGGAAACCCTTAAAACAACAACATAGACCCTGACAACGTTAATACTCATTAGTAACAACTGATTACAAGAAATCCTAGCGATCTCGGCAATAGACACGGGTACATCTATCACTATCTCCCAAGCTCCTCCCAGTAGAATGACGTTATTACCAGGCCTTCATCCTGGCTTCACGAAGCTCTGGTACCCTATAACAATAAGGTCGATTGAATCAACCCTCCTACCCTACATCCCATTCCCATAGCCTAGAATTTTCCACAAACAACCAATGTACCTGGCTATGATGAGTAGAGTAGTAACAAAGGATATAAGGTTCGACTCCAGAGTATAGATAGATAGAACGAGGTGTAGACAGAGTGAACCTTAAGATCCTCTTGATAACCGCACTCATCCTAGCTCTCTTAGCTAGCATGCCCCTTGCTATATCAACCGCTCTTATCAAGCATAGCCTCGGCCACAGCGTGGAGTATACTTCCAAGGGTGGTAATAGTAGTTGTGACACCTCACCTTTAACAGAGGAGGAGGAGAGGATAGCTGTTGAGATAGCCTTGTCAGATCCCTTGATCAAGAGCATCTCCAGTAAAGCTAATATTAGTAAGGTTATGTGCTGTCTGTGGGTACAGGATAGGAGTGGTTGTAAACTCGGTGCAGATGTAGGGGTAGTTTTCGATAAAACCCTATGGGTTGAGTTGACATACCCCGATAGATTCTTCCTCAAAGATAATGTCACGATTAAAGGCCCCATAAACTCCATAACCGTAACGGTTGATCTAAATAAGAACATGGTTATTAGCTATAGGACACGAGGTGTGAAGATAAGCGTACCCGACGTCCTCAACCTAGACATGCCTAAGGAAACCCGAGATATCATAAGAAAGGCTGCCGAGCTAGCCTTAAACCATATCAACACTAGGTACTCACACAGGATAGGTAGGAATGTTAGTGAAAAGGAGCTTCACACAGAGGGAATACTAATTCTTAAAAACGAGAAGGTATGTGCTATAGGGTTTGAAGTAGTTATACCTAAAGGTGATGTTGAGGATAGAGGGCCTTTTAAGGTTAGAAAGATTGATATAATCATCGCGACCCTAGATCCATGTGCTGGTTTGAAGAGAATCGAGTCAGACTATATAGCTGATGTTGAGGAAGTTCTTGAACTTAGAGTTAAAGGTGGTTAAAAATGCGGGTAAACAATGTAATGATAAAAGCTATGAGGGTAGTAGTATCGATAACGTTTTTGATAATGTTTTTTGCACTATATATTCCAATAGCGTATCTCGGCCCCGCTACATCGGACAACTTTGGGTTAGCCTGGCTGTATGAGGATCAACTTTATAACTGGGATTTCAGCGAAACCCGTGTTGACATGAATATTGCTGACTGGCCTATAACCATAGTGTTCTACGGAGATGCTACAAAAGCTAAGGTAGCGAACGCGTTGAGGTGGAGGGGGTATCTGATCCCAGGATCCTATATGTATGCTCGAATAAACGATAGAGACCCCTACTATGGAACGGACAACTGGTTCTGGGATAGTGACAATGGGCTTAAAAAGTATGAGAGAATATCGCAATCTACAATGGAAATTTTTGCACGTGCATGTAAGGATCCTTACTTAAATAGTACATGGGATGTATTTATCCATATAAGACTCTACGCTAACCCAGATACAGGGTATATCTTCTCCCCTTGGCTGGGTAAATACGTCATAGCTTCAACTCATCTAGACGGCCTCTACATTGGCTTTCTGAGAATAGCTGAGGTTTGGAGTGGGTTTTCTTCCTTCGCAGAGTTCAGGGTACGTATTGACTTTGACGATTATAGGGCAAATGCAATAGATCTATATAATGCTGATTGGACGTGTAGGAGGGTAGGAAGCCACTACAATTACCATGATGGATATGCTACATTGATTGAAATCTCGTAATTACAGGGGGTTGCTAGGTGGATGTTTACATGAAGCGATTAGCATCCTCTCTTATAATCCTGGTTACCCTTCCCTTAGCATTGTACGAGTACTATTTCATTCCATTATATGTTTTCGTTGCTCCTCTTGAATTCTACTTACTAGGATATGAGGGGTTTCGGTGGGTTTTATGGGCTATCCCTGTAGCGTTACTCGTATACCCTGCGGTCTCCCAAACCCTCATAGTATTTCTGTTGGGTTATCTCGTAGGGGGGTTAACCTCGCGTTACAATATTGTTATTGGAGCTCTAGTGTTATCCACAGTTCAGGTGCTTGTCTGCTTCCACGGAGTGTTCGAGCACATGCTCTTGGGTATTAACCCCCTAGCACCGTTAACTATAGCTGTGCTTTTAATGATATGGAGGAGTCTATCTAACCCTAATGCTAGCATTGATCCCCTAGAGTTAATAGGGTTAATGTGGTATGTCTCGTCTAATGAGAACTTCGTATTAAAACTTGCTGCCTCCTCGCTCCACATAGTCATCGTCACATCACTTGCTATGATACTCTCACGTTCAATTGCAAAGTTTAAAGAGGTGGGCTACCTGGACCTTATAACCTCGATATACCTGTGGTTAATCCTACCATTAAAGCTTCTAGTTTATGCTGTCTATGTTTTCTTCATCTACTGGTTCTGGGTGGTAGGGGGTGATTAGCGAGGTCTACATTAGAGGGTTCTCTGGTTTCTAAACTGTTATGGTCTCAGGGGTGCTTATCTTAACCTGTAACCTTGGTTTTACATATGTTAGTGTTTTAAGCTGGTGTGTAACGTTGTTGTTTTGGTGGTTTGGTTTGGTTAGGGTTAGTGTTGCTAGTGTTGTTAGGGGTTTGGTTTTTAGTAGGCCTTTTATTAGGGGTTGTCTTGCTGAGGGTGTTGTTAACTATAGTGCTCTAGCTAGGCTTCTTTCTGATGAGCTTAGGGTTAGGGGTATCCATGCTTCTCATGGTGCTATTAAGATGGCTTTGGTTAGGATTAGGGAGGAGGTTGTTGAGAGCGAGAGGGAGCTTAAGGCTAAGCTTAAACGTGTTCTAGGCTCTACTGTGTTACAACTTCAATCAGATCTCGTTGTTGTTACTGTTAGGAAGCATGCTATAATGGCTAGGCTTCCGAGTATAGTTAAGTCTATGGAGATGGCTAGGTTCTTCCAGATACTACAGGGTGTTAACACATTTACATTCATAGTTTCAAAGGAGAACTTGGAGGAGCTCCTGAGAAACGTTGGGAGGGATGATGTTGTCGAGATCCTAGAGGATCAAGCTGCAGTTATACTTGTAAGTCCAAGGGATATAGTTGAAACACCTGGGGTTGTAGCTTTGATAGCATCTACATTGTATGAGAACGATATTAATATAACTCAGATAGTCTCATGCTACAATGACACCATAGTTCTTGTTGATGCTATGAAGGCGTGGGAGGCCTACAGGGTTCTAGAGACGTTGATCAAGTCTATGAGGGGCTAGGTTACCTTAACCATAGCCGGTATTAAAATGTAACACTAATATTACACTTTCCATAGAACCTGTTTCAGAAAGGCTTTTAATGTGATTCTTATTATATTTTCTAGCGGTGTTTACTGTGAGGGTTGCATTAGCTTACTCCGGGGGTTTGGATACAAGTGTTATACTGAAGTTGCTTCAGGAGAGGCTTGGGGCTGAGGTTGTAACCGTTACTGTTAACGTTGGGCAACCTGAGGATTTCAACGCTATAGAGGCTAAGGCCTACAAGCTTGGTGCTATAAAACACTACACTATTGATGCTAGGAGGGAGTTTGTTGAAGGCTACGTGTTTAAAGCTATTAAAGCTAATGCTCTCTACGACAACCTATACCCTCTCTCCACAGCTCTAGCTAGACCCCTCATAGCCGGTAAGGTTGTTGAGGTAGCTTTAAAGGAGGGGGCTGATGCTGTTGCGCACGGGTGTACTGGTAAGGGTAATGACCAGATTAGATTTGATCTCGCATTCAAATCCCTAGCTCCACACCTTAAGATCATAGCTCCTGTTAGAGAGTGGGGTCTTACGAGAGATTGGGAGGTTGAGTACGCTCTAAAACATGGGATACCTGTTAAGAGTAAGGTTTACAGTATTGATGAGAACCTATGGGGTAGATCGATAGAGGCTGGGGTCCTAGAGGATCCTATGGTTGAGCCGCCAGAGGAGGTTTTCGAGTGGACAGTCCCGCCTAGCAGGGCTCCGGATAAGCCTGAGTACATTGAGATAGGATTTGAGGCGGGTGTTCCAACGAGTGTTAACGGGGAGGCTATGGATCCGGTGGAGCTCATAACATATCTTAACAAGCTTGCCGGAGCTCATGGCGTTGGGAGGGTTGATATGATTGAGAATAGGGTTATAGGATTGAAGAGTAGGGAGGTCTACGAGGTCCCAGCCGCTGTGACGCTGATAACAGCTCATAGGGATCTTGAAAGGCTTGTTTTAACCAAGAGAGCCTATGATTTCAAGGAGATTGTCGACATGGAGTGGGCTAAACTCGTATACCAAGGCCTCTGGTTTGAACCGCTAAGGGAGGCTTTAGATGCCTTCATAGATAGTGTTGAACCACCGGTCACGGGGACTGTTAGGGTTAAACTCTACAAGGGCGGAGTCTACGTTGTCGGTAGGAGCTCCCCATACTCATTGTACGACCACGAGCTCATATCATACTTTAAGGGTAGCTTCGACCAAAGGCTATCCATAGGGTTTATAGAGCTCTACGGACTACAAGCTGTTAAAGCTTATAGGAAGAAGGCTGGTTTAGCCTAGGTGACTTCACCATTGGCCTACAGGGAGCCCCTGCTAGGGCTGACGAGACCTGAGATTACAAGGTACACCTCGTCCATCGAGGATGACAAGCTCATAGTATGTGAGGTCCTAGAAGTACTAAAGGCTCACTTGGAGGAGCTCGTGGAGTCCAAGGTTGTACCCCTAGAGTCTGCTAAGAGAATACTCTCTGAGATTGAGAGCTTGAAGAGGGATCCCTCTAAGCTCTTCACCTACAATGTTGAGGATGTGCATGAGGCTATAGAGGTTTACCTAGGGGAGAAGCTTGGAGTTGAAGCTGGATACCTTGCCCTAGGGAGGAGTAGGAACGATCATGTAGCTGCAGCTCTAAGACTTAAAGTGTCAAGGCTTCTAATAGAGGAGGGCTGGGAGCTCCTCAAGCTGAGGAGGATCCTCCTGGTTAAGGCTTTGGAGCATAGGGAGACCCCAATGGTCCTATATACTCACACACAGCCGGCTCAGATATCCACGTTAGCCCACTACCTGTTGTACGTAGACGAGCTTATAGCAACATACCTAGAGCTCCTACCATCAATAATAAGTGTAACCCTCAGATCCCCCCTGGGCTCAGGGCCCGCAGCTGGGGTTTCAACACCAATAGATAGGGTTAGAATTGCATCAAAACTCTTCAACGGGGGCATAGTGTATAACAGCTTGTACGCCACAACAAGTAGGGATTTCGCACTACTAGCCCTAGCTTTCAACGCAAGCCTACTAGCATCTCTATCAAGGGTTGTAGAAGACCTAATACTACTCTCAACACCGCAGATAGGGTACTTCAGCATACCAGAGGAGCATCTAGCCACAAGTAGCATAATGCCTCATAAGAGGAACCCTGTTACACTTGAAATAACAAGAGCTAGGATTGCAGAGCTCCTAGCATCATTTGTAGCGGTAGCTGGGATAATCAAGGGTTTAACGTCAGGCTACAACCTAGACATGCAGGAGGCTAATAGGCATGCAATCGAACCCCTAGTTAAGACCGTAGAGGCTCTAAGAATCCTAGGAGATCTCCTAAGCAGGCTGAGGGTTAACGTGGAGAACGTGGTTAGAGATGTTAAAGCATACCCAATCGCACTATCCGATCTAGCAGAGCTCATAGCCATTAGAACAGGTAGGCCCTTCAGGGAGGTTCATAGGGAGATAGCAGGTTTAATCAAAGAGTCTAAGGGTGTAGAGGAGGTTTACAAGGTCTTAGAGGAGAAGTACGGAGTTAGACTGGACTACAGGAGTGTTATTAGGAGGCCTGTAGTAGGCTCGTCTAACCCGGAGGATGTTGATAGGTATGTTGAGAAAGCCTACGACTCCCTAAGGTCTCTGGAGGGAGCTTTAGAAAGGTACTCCTACATCACTGGGAGGAGGTGTAGTCATTGAATACCAGTAGTCTCCCACACGAGAGCTCATCGGTATCACTAACCCCATGGGCCTTAAATGATGATTGCCACCAGAGAATATTGAGAAAGAGATTTAAGCTAGATCTGTAAATCGAGGTAGTGGGTTTTGAATTACGCATCATTGAAATCTCTAAGGTGCAAGGGAGGTTTAAAAGCTAGGTTACTCCTAGCAGATGGAACCGCTATAGAAGGATGTGGTTTTGGAGCCCAAGATGTGAGGGTTGGGGAGGTTGTATTCACTACAAGCATGCCCGGATACCCTGAGGCTCTAACCGATCCCAGCTATGCAGGTCAAATACTGATCTGGACTCACCCAATGGTTGGATGTTATGGTATTCCTAGTCTTGAGCACTCCTATTGCGGTATCCCTCTTAACTACGAGTCTGATAAGGTTCAAGTCGAGGGCTTCATAGTCTCAGAGTTACCCCCACACAACCACTACCTTAGCTCTATGAGCTTAGCTGAGTGGCTTGAATCCAACAACGTGCCAGGCATGTTTAGAGTTGATACTAGAGCTCTTGTTAAGAAGATTAGAGAGTATGGAGTCTTAATGGGAGCTCTAGCCGTATACCCTGAAGGTGATGGTGTAAGCTGGGATGTGCTTGAGAAGAGGTTGAGGGGCTCCGAGGCTTACGATATAAGGGATTACACGTTAAAGGTTTCACCTACAACTATACTAGTCCACAAGCCAAGTGTTAAACCCAGGGCTAGGATCTCCGTCCTAGACTGTGGTCTGAAATACGGTATACTAAGGGAGCTCCTAAGACAGGGGTTTGAGGTTGTAAGGTTCCCATGCCAGTCTAGGGCGTCAGAGCTCCTAGAGTTTGATGGTGTCGTTTTGAGCAACGGCCCCGGTAACCCCGAGATCCTGGAAAACCAGGTTTCAGTAGTGGAGGAACTAGTATACTCCGGTAAACCAGTCTTAGGCATATGCCTTGGAATGCAACTCACAGCCCTAGCTCTTGGAGCTAGAACATTTAAACTCAAGTACGGCCACAGAGGGCCCAATAAAGGCGTTATAGATGTGATGACAGGGAGGAGTTACATTACAACACAGAATCACGGGTACGCTGTAGATGAGAGAAGCCTTGAAGGCACGGGGTTGCGAGTTTGGTTTAAGAACATAGATGATGGGACTCTAGAGGGTGTTAGGCACGAGAGGCTCCCAGTTCTAGCAGTTCAATTCCACCCAGAGGGGGGCCCGGGGCCCCTGGATACAACATGGGTCTTCGACCTCTTCGCCAGGATGGTGTCTAGGGTTGGAGACGGTTAAAAAGGTGCTAATCATAGGATCTGGAGCTATAAAGATTGCTGAAGCAGCGGAGTTCGACTATAGTGGTAACCAGGCTCTGAAGGCCTTAAAGGAGGAGGGTTTAGAGGTTGTACTGGTTAACCCTAACATAGCCACAATACAGACTAGCTATAAGTTCGCTGATAAAGTCTACCTAGCGCCCCTCAAGCCGTGGTCTGTAGCTAGGGTAATAGAGGTTGAGAGGCCCGACGGCATACTAGTGGGCTTCGGTGGGCAGACAGCTCTAAGTCTAGGCGTTAGACTCCACGATGAAGGTGTTCTAAGTAGATATGGGGTTAAAGTTCTTGGAACACCAATTGAGGGTATTAGGAGGGCTCTCTCAAGATCCCTATTCAGGAGGGTTATGGAGGATAACGGTATACCAGTACCTCCCAGCGTGGCCGTCAACAGCCTGGATGGAGCTGTTGAGGCTGCCAGCATGATAGGCTACCCTGTGATGGTTAGGGTTAGCTTCAACCTAGGGGGTGCTGGTAGCTTTGTTGCATGGAGTGAGGATCAGCTGGTTAGAAGGCTTAGAGCGGCTTTCGCTCAAAGCGAGATTGGAGAGGTTCTAGTGGAGAAATACCTACACCATTGGAAGGAGATTGAGTTCGAGGTTGTCAGGGACGCATACGATAACGTTGCAGCCATAGCGTGCTTGGAGAACCTAGACCCTATGGGTGTGCACACTGGGGAGTCCATAGTTGTAGCCCCATGCCAGACCCTCACAGACTACGAGTACCAGCTTTCAAGAAATCTATCGATAGCAGTTGAGAGAGCTATAATGCTCATAGGGGAGGGTAATGTACAGGTTGCATTGAACCCCAATAACAGCGATGAAGCCTACGTTATAGAGACCAACCCTAGGATGTCTAGGAGTAGTGCTCTAGCTAGCAAGGCTACAGGCTACCCCCTAGCCTACATAGCAGCTAAGCTAGCGCTCGGCTACAAGCTGTACGAGATAGTGAACAAGGTCACGGGGGTTACCTCAGCTAACTTCGAGCCAAGCTTAGACTACGTTGTAGTTAAGATCCCGAGATGGGATTTCGATAAGTTCGAGTACGTTGAGAGGAGCATTGGTAGTGAGATGAAGAGTGTAGGTGAGGTAATGGCTATAGGGAGGAGCTTCCTGGAGGCGCTACAGAAGGCTTTGAGGATGCTCGATATAGGCGAGCCCGGCCTCGTAGGGGGCCCCATCTACGAGGATGAATCGACAACACTAGACTACTTGATGGAGAAGCTCAGGCTTAGGGAGCCCTACTGGCCCATATGGGCTGCCAAGGCGTTCAAGCTAGGAGCCACCGTGGACATGGTCTACGAGGCTACGGGGGTTGACAAGCACTTCCTCAAACAGGTAAGGGAGGCTGTTGAGTTCTACGAGCTCCTGAAAAAACATAGGGGTAGGGCTGGGAGGGAGCTAGTGGAGCTCATAGCTGAGGCTAAGAGGATGGGTTTCAGCGACCTACAGATAGCTAGAGCTCTGGGTGTCGAAGAGGACGAGGTTAGGAGTCTAAGGCTGAACCATGGCGTAACACCTGTTGTGAAGCAGATCGACACCCTTGCGGCAGAGTGGCCTGCTAGGACGAACTACCTCTACCTAACATACAACGGTTGGGAGCACGATGTTAGCTTTGATAGCGGTAAGCCTAAGATTATGGTCCTGGGTGCTGGGGGGTTTAGGATTGGTGTTAGTGTTGAGTTCGACTGGAGTATAGTAACCTTCTCCGATGAGGCTAGGGGTAGAGGTTACGAGGTCATAGTCGTGAACTACAACCCCGAGACTGTCTCCACAGACTGGGATGTCAATGATAAGCTTTACTTCGACGAGATAACGGTTGAGAGGATCCTAGACATATACGAGCTCGAGAAACCCGTAGGTGTTGTAGCGTTCCTAGGAGGGCAGATATCCAATAACGTGGCTTGGGAGCTTGAGAGGAGGAAGGTTAAACTACTAGGGACACCCGGCTACAGTGTTAACATGGCGGAGAACAGGGCTCTCTTCAGCAAACTCCTAGACGAGCTTGGGATAAGGCAGCCTGAGTGGGTTGAGGCCACCAGTGTCTCAGAGGTCCTGAGGTTCGCTGAGAGGGTCGGATACCCCGTGCTCGTTAGGCCAAGCTATGTGCTCAGCGGCTCAGCTATGAGGATTGCATGGTCTAGTGAGGAGCTCCTAGAATACCTAAGGAGGGCTGCCAAGGTATCCCCCAGGTATCCTGTGGTCGTCTCAAAGTTCGTTGATAACGCTTTGGAGTTCGAGGTCGACGCTGTCGGCGATGGTAGGAGTGCTGTAGGGGTTGTCATAGAGCATGTGGAGCCAGCTGGGGTTCACAGTGGTGACTCAACAATGGTCATTCCGTCTAGGCTCCTACCGAGGGATGCTGTTGTGGAGGCGTGCAGGATCTCCATGGCTTTAAACGAAACCCTGGGCATCAAGGGGCCCTACAACATACAAATGCTATACAGGGGTGGAGCTGTCTACGTTATAGAGCTTAACCTAAGAGCTAGTAGGTCCATGCCCTTCTCAAGCAAGGTCACAGGCTACAACCTGATGAGGGCAGCTGTCCAGGCATCACTAGAGGGTAGGATAGGGGATGTTGTTGAAGAGGGTAGGTTTAACCTGCTGAAGCCAACATGGTATGGTGTTAAATCACCGCAGTTCTCGTGGGCAAGGCTTAGAGGGGCATACCCACACCTAGGGCCTGAGATGAGGAGTGTAGGTGAGGTGGCAACGATATCAGAGGTTTACGAGGAAGCACTACTATCAAGCTGGCTAAGCGTGCAGGGGAACGATGTGCCGGGGGAGGCGCAGCTAATACTAGTCTACAACCCTGATAGATGGGGGCAACAGGAGCTAGAGCTCACCAGGAGGATACTAGAGCAAGCAGGGTACCAGACCATAACACTCAAGGGTATGGAGGTAGGGGACTCGATGGCAGTGGATGAGAGGAGAGCCCTAGAGCTGATAGCCAAAGGTGATGTAGGAATGGTTATAACAACAGGGTACGCTCCAGAGAAGGACTACAGGGTGAGAAGACAGGCAGCAGACCTAAACATACCCCTAGTGCTAAACCACAAACTAGCACTAGAACTAGCAAAAGCCATAAAGGCTGTGAAGAACAAGACTATAACACCAAGAGAGATGAGGAGCTACTGGAGAGACTGGAAGGACGTAGTAGACGTAATCTAGAAAGTCTGAGCCTCCACCTCCAACCAACACAAGGACTTTAAACCCTCTAGTACTACTGGAGGCCTTGGAGGCCCAAGCCCTTGCACCCCAAGGTTAAACTTGTAAACATAGGGCCATTCGAGGAGGTAGAAGTAGAAGTCAAACCCCTAACGGTATTCATAGGAAGGAATAGCGTCGGTAAATCACTCATAGCACAAACACTATGGGCTCTAGCCAGCACAATGCCAGACATGGGTACATGGTTTAATGTTGCAAGTCTTGAAGCATCACAAGAGCTCGGTAGCCCAACTCCCCTCACAACATTATTAGAAGAGATCAGAAGGGGAGGAAGCGTAGAGGATATCCTCAGGAGAACGATTGGAATCTACATTAAAACAATGCATGAAGGGCTTGTAGCAGGGTTTAAGGAGAGCTTTGAGGAGCTCTATGGAGATCTGAACTCGATAATTAGGGAAGGAGCTGGGGAGGCTAAGATTAGAGTTGATAGTAAGGCCTCAATAGAGTTTAGGATAGAAAGGGGTAGTGTAAGAATAGTGGAGTACAAACCTAATATGGATTTTGTGGATAAAATACATGCTATAACCCCCTACCCGGGGTATTTGACTGTACACCTGTCTAATGAAGGTGAGATCTATGAGGTTTACGATGGTAAGGTGCTCTCTGAAAGCGATTTACTTGTAGGTGTAATAGCAAACCTCCTATTCTATTACACCCTTGATAGCTTTAAGACATTCTTTTACAAGGGGCCTGGAGCGATGCTACCTGACAGTAGGGCTGGTATTACGAGGGTTCTTTTGAAGCCTTATCCTCGTATAGATGTCATAAGGGATGTTAGGGGTGCTGATGGGGGGTACTTGAGCCTCTTCTACGATCTCTCAAGGCTTCTAGCTACCGGGGGTTTCATAGAGGATGTCTGGGTTGCCGTCTCGGAGCTCTTGGAGGAGCTTGGTTGTAAGCCGGAGCCCGTCCGGGAGGCTGGTGTCTACACCGTATACCTGAACATGTGGACTGGTAAGAGGCTCCACTACTCAGAGGCCCCCTCGGGTGTCAGGGAGGCTCTTAGCGTAGCACTAGCTCTAGCCTCACCAGTGCACCGGTTTATCGTGATCGAGGAGCCTGAGGCACACCTACATCCTAGAGCTCAGAGGATCCTAGCTAGGTTGATCGCAAGGGCTGTTAACCATGGTAAGTATGTTGTGATGACAACACATAGCGATTTCATGCTCCACGCTCTAAACAACCTCATAGCCATGAGTGGCAATAAGGATAAGGCTACCAAGCTAGGCCTAAGCCCCACTGACTCCATAGATCCAAGTATGGTCTCAGCATACCTGGTTAAAGCTGTTGGGAGGAGCTCTAAGGTGGAGAAGCTTACGGTAGACGAGGAGGGTATACCGGATAGTGAGTTCTCCGAGGTGGCGAGGGAGCTCCTGGAGGAGAGGGCTAGGATAGAGTTAGGTTAGGTGGGTTGAGGAGGGTAGAGCTGGATCCATTGTATGAAAGGCACGGGATAATCAGGAGGCGTGCGGATTATGTTGTAGTCATGGAACACGTGGTATTCATTGTGGAGAACACAGCTAAAGCTAGGATTGGGGACGTAAACCAGCTTGCGGAGACACTGGAGACAATAGTTGGGAGTGAGGAGCTTAGAGGAGAGCTACTAGGTAACCCCACCATTAGGGGTAGAACCTTCATACTCTTGCTACACTCACCTAAGGTCAATAGCAGGGTATCCCTGTACTTGAAAAGCAAGGCTAGCGAGCTAAGTAGAAGGTATAAGGCTCTCGGGATCAAAGTCGCACCTAGCACAATCCCATGCGGTAAGGAGCTGGAGAAACTGTTGGGAGGGCAATAGGGCCTTAGCGTATGTGGAAGGCCTGACGGGCTTTCAAGCCGTGGGATCCGCAACCCCCAGCCACTATGTCACCAGCCCATCCCTGCTGACACCTCCAGCCTTTAAAGGCGATACCTCTACCCATCAGGCCAACATCGTGGTAGAAGCTCTCCACCTAGCAATCCTGGATGGGCTAGCCTTACAAGAATTATGTTAAAGCCCATGGTACCACCCTCGCTTCGGTGAGCACTATAGTCCCAGCAATGTGGGTTGCGGTCGAGGAGTGAATGGATGTATATAAGCCCCACCCCCTATTATTAGTTTAGAGGGGCTCCCGGGGGAGGGCCCGTAGCTCAGCCAGGATAGAGCGCCGGCCTCCTAAGCCGGCGGTCGGGGGTTCAAATCCCCCCGGGCCCGCCACACCAGCCTTGGAATCCTACAGGAGCTCTAGCACAGTTAACGCATCTACATGCATATAGTTGCGTACCCAGTAGTAGAATATGTTGCTTTCAGACTCTCTAACACCCCTCTCACACGCTTTCACGATAACCGTGTGATTGAAGGCTGTACAGGAAGAGGTGGCAATCTCGACACGGCTTCCACTGTCCCTATAGTGGGCTTCTAAGTGAAGTGATATAGTTTTGAGCTTCCTTAGAAGGGGTGTAAGTCTACCTTACCGTCATCCTCGTTTCTATTATGATGTACGCTATTGATAGTGCTAATGTTGTCGCTATAGTCAATGCTAGTGTTGTTGTTAGGATTTCGTTCATTGTCTGTTTTTCTTGTATTATTCTCGCTATGTTGTTGTGGATTCCAACAGTTGTTATGAGTAGTAGTGTGGCTATTGTCGCTATTATACCTCTGTACGTGTTTGCTAGGATGTATGTTGCTAGTATGGCTATTGTCAGCTGTACTTGTACTACGGCTAGTGCTATGAGCGTTGTTGCTACCACCAGCTTCCAGTATCTTATCAGGTTTGGGTCTATTAGCGCTAGTGCCACCATTGATCCCGGTATTGTTGCCATCTGGTATAGTGTTAGTGGGTATAGTGTTAAAGCTCTTATGTAAGCTCTCCTACCCAGCCCTATTAGTGTTGAGAGTGCCGTGTAACCCTGATCCCTCCCCATCCCCACCATGTAAGATCCTGCTATGGCTGTCACAGCTCCTAGTAGTAGGAACGATTCAATAATGCTACCTACCACCCTCATACTCGCTAGGGATGCTAGATCGGAATCGCTAAACCCTGTTCTGAGGAGGAACTCCTCCCCTCTAGGTAGGGTTCCGTAAGCATAGTGTATTAATGTTTTACCTGCTATCAGGAATACTATGAGGCCTGCTAGTATCGCTGATAGCAGGAGCACCACTGGGTCTCCTAAGTACACCCCTGCAATTCTGAGGCTCAAGGCGGTCTCAGCTCCACACACGGGTTTAACCAGCAGGTTTATAAAGGTTCCCTTGTAGTTTGAACCCTAGGGCTTCTAGCTTGGAGGTTATCGTTGCTAAGCGTATTAGGAAGGTTTACTGGCCTAATGTCGCTCTCGACGATGTAGATCTATCAATTGAAGGTCCTGGAGTTCACGTAATCGTAGGCCCTAATGGTAGTGGTAAGAGCACACTATTATCAATACTAGCTGGTGCTGAGAGGCCTAGCTCGGGCTACGCTAGGGTCCTAGGCCTGGACCCGTGGAGGGACTCCTCCAAGCTAGCCCCTAGGGTTAGAGCACTCCTAGACAGGGTTAGCCTACCAGTATGGCTACCATGCATAGACATAGCCAGAGCTACAGCAAAGATAACGAGAACACCATGGCAGGAGATCCTAGGGGTAGCAGAAGCCCTAGGAGTAGACACGTACTGGGAGAGACCATACGGGGCGTACAGCACGGGGATGAGGAGAAAATGCCTACTACTACTAGCATTCACAGGAAAACCAGAGGTCATAATGCTAGACGAGCCATTCCAAGCACTAGACATGAAATCAAGAGAAACAATAGTAGACATGATAAGCGAGAAAGCAGAAAAAGGAACCACAGTACTAGTAGCAACACACATAATACCAGAAAAACTAGAAAAACAAGTAAAAACGATAATAAAAATGGAACTAGGAAAAATAGTGGAAATCAAAAAGATAGAGTAAAAACACATACCAGCAGTCACAAGCACACACAGGCAGAAATACTAGTATAAGTACTCTGGCATAGATAAAAGTATATACTCTTCTTTTTAGGGAAGCCCAAAACCACACATATAGTGAGCCCCTAGAGAGGTGGATATAATGGGTGTGGTTTTGGGCTTCCCTAAAAAGAAGAGTATATCGGTTGTAGCAATATCTGTGTTAGCGTTAACCCTGGGATCCCTCGTAGCTCTCGCCTCAGGCTATCTACCCTTATCGAATTACGCTTCAGCTAGCGGTAACTATGTGCGTGTTTGGGCTTATGTTCGTGGTGATGCCGATTTAGATGAGTACGGCTGTCTCACCGGGTGGATATTCAATGTTTGGGGTACCGGTGGGGGCTCCATAGACTCCCCTGCATCAGGGAGCATTAATGTTCAAACACCGCCTTCTGACATAGCATATTATGAGGCTAAAACAGTAACTGAAGGAAAGGCTTACATAGGCGGTGAACAAGTCGGATACGCTAGGGCTGAGGCTAGGATTGTTGCTCCTCCAGGAGCGTGTTAAATAAACGGTTTTTAATCCTCTTTCCATACATTCTTTCTCTCCATGGGTGTGAGGTGGTCTATGTTGGGGGCCAGGTTTGCTTTTGCTATCATGCTCATCCTACTAACTCTACTCGTTATGTTTAATGGTGTTCCCGGTAATGTTTCCAGTAATGTGAGGGATCCTTATGGTTTAGTCGGCTTATACGTTGAGTACGAGTGCCCTCCACAAACATTTATTAATGGGTATGCCCCTATCAAAATGGAGTTCATGAATGGCCCTCCTTCAGCACTATTCTTAGCCAAGTACTACAACACGGATGTCTATAGAAGCATTATTGATAGGTGGAGTGACGAGATTATAAGGTTTTGGAGGAATAGGAATGCTGTTAAAGACCCCCTGCTCGTAGTTTCCTACCTTGAGGATCTATATCAGCGTAATCTCAATAAAAGAGGTTATGTGTTCCTTTATAATTTCTCCTTCCACGTTGTTGGTTTTGATGGTGTTTACTATGATGTTGTTTTGAGGTTTGGTTTTAGTATTGTTCATACTGGGAACCTCTCCTATATCCTCTACAGGTCTCCTTTTGTTGAGGAGTTTGTTAGGGTTTCTGCTAGGGATAGGGGTATGGTTTATAAGGGTTCCTATGCTGGTGTTTGGCCATTCTTCCTACTACCATGGGAGGTTTACGAGGGGTCTAATGTGGTGTTATCGGATATGGCTGTATACAAGGTGTTTGATGTAAAACCGCTTATAGATAGGGTAAACGCAACCCTAAAATCAGAGGTGAGTGCTTGGCGTGAACATGAAATTCTGAGGAGGATATGGGAGAGTAGGGAGCGTTACTTCAAGGAGGTTGTTGGGATCAATATAAGGTCTGAGAATATATTGAGTGCCACGATCCTATTTAACATATCAGATATTCAGTTCTATCGAGAAATGCTTTTTGCCGAATATCTCATGGCGAGGAGGTTTTATGAGTCGCTGGGCTTCACATACTGGCTTATAGGCCCTAAATCCCCTGATGACATAAAGGTGTCTATCAGCGGAAGCGGAGGCATATCTATAAGGTTAGACTATGATGTTAAGACTGGTGTAGCTGTGTACCTCCAGCTTTCCCAAGAACTCCCCCTAGACCCACTACAATATGTAATCCCAGTATGGGGTAGCTATTATGTGGGAGGTTTCACCTGTCAAGTGTGGATTTTAAGGTCTCTCAAGTACGTGGCTCCTCCTGTTGTTACAACAGCTTATGCTACTGGTACTGAGGTTACTAGTGTTCAGCCTACTGGTGTGGTTGGGAATGCTACTAGTCCTACTACTGCTACCACTGTTGGTGTTGGGGTTACACAGGCTATAACCAAGGTTAATGCTACTACTCCTCTAGCTACAACTCCACCTACCGTTATTGTTCGAACCCCTACTACAATACAGCCTCCTGGTACTCCCGTGCAGGCTATTGTTACACCTACACCTCATCCCCTAACTACACCTACACAGCCTCCTAGGGGTTCTATACTCTCACTTGAGCAAGTGCTAGTAGCAGTGACCCTCATCATAGCTATGTCTCTCATAGCAATCTACCTTAGGGTTGTGAGGCGGTAGCTTTTGAGGCCCCTCTCATACCTCCTACTAGCTTTATCCTTGTTCTTCCTGGTATCGTGGGCTACAGTCTACTCTAGGGACAATAGTGTCTTTGTCGCCCGCGGTTCGATGCCTCTCACAGTAGACACGGATAGTGAGATGAGCTTATGGCTTCTTGAGGGCTACGTCAATATGAGCTTGTTCGTCCCCCTATGCAATAGGCTAAGCTTGATAGTCTACTCTAAGGGTAGTGGTAGCATAATCTACAGGCTCGATGTCGAGGCCCTCGATAGCCCCCTCAGGGAGGTATACACGTTCAAGACACCACACCCAGGCTTCTACAGTATACAGGCTAAGATGAGGCCTATTGAAGGCTGTGAGGCCCCAAGGGTTAACGGTGTTCTAAACGTATTCCAGTACGCTCAGCCAGAGCAAACCGTGAGAACAATACTACTAGCATCTACAACCTCATCACTAGCACTAGCCCTAACATACATGGTGTACCAGCAGCTCAAGGCTAGAAGGGCTAAGAGCTAGACTCCACCATTCAAGGCCCTAGAGCTTAGATATACACCCTGGGAGGAGGCCGAGAGCCGTAGGGTCGTAAGGCTCACAGCCTTTAAGGATTAGGAGATTGCGTGCTGGTTTCCTTCTGCGCCTTCCTAGCCTTCATCCTTTTGACTAACAGGTACACCTTCATGAGCTCTGCGAACGCTCCTATCATGTAGTACGCGTCTATCAAATCCCTTCTACCCGTCTCCACCCCCTCAGCTCTAATCTTTAACGCTATCTCCAGTATCTTCTCCACATCCTCCTCAGTATACTCATCTATATCCTTGCTCCAAAGTCTCCTAAGCTCCTCCGCGTCAGCCTTCGTGTAGTACTTGCTCTTAGGCTCTGGCATCTCCGATATAGATCTTACGAACTCGAACTCCTCCCTAGTCAGGAGACCCTTGGATACCAGGATGGCTGCAATGCCTAACTGGAGCCTTTCAAGAGAATCAATCCTCCTATACACGTCATCTCTTAGCTTTTCAATCCTTCCATTCAACTCCCTTTCTAACCTGTTTATCCTTTCATTCAACTCATCTCTTAACCTCATATTCATAACTATAACTACGATGAGTATGACAAGAGCCCATGGAGCCTGGGATACGAATGAGGTTAGTAGATCCTCCCAAGTCACCATCTAATTATCCTCCTCAGGCTTCTCCATCCACCATTACACCTCTAGTGGTTGCAAAGCCTTATATAACTTGTTAGCGCGCTCCTTGAAGCCCATCATATGACTATGATGGGTGAGTTTAAGTTATAGTAACCCCCGTAACCCCCATTGGTATCATGAGCTCCCTAGAGTGGAGCTTAGTGTTCTAACCCTCCCACTGGACGTAGTAGGTGTTCGAAGGACTCCAGGTAACCTCAATGCCAGCCGGCCCTGAGGGGTTTTGATTGTAGGTGCTTGGGTTTAACGTTGATAGCTATGGACGTCATCATGGGGGTTACTTTATATACTCTACTAGCTGTCCTGCTGTCGGGTTTAACGTTTGGATCTTCTCAGTAGTGTGAGTGCTAGGAGTGCTATTACTATTGTTGCTACAAGCACTAAGGCCATGTGTATCCGGGTGTCCTCGCTACCCTTAGCCTCTGTCTCCGCTACTGTCCTCTCCCTCGGTTTGTATAGCTTCCAGGTTCCTGGGTTGAACTCGTTAGGGTGATCCCACACCCTTGCGTACCCCTCTTCTAAAAGCCACTTGTTGATGTTCAATATGTGTGTTTCATTGTAGTCTATGTACGCTACCGCTATGATCCTACCGTATCTATCGAATACATCTACGCCGTCTACGTCTAGCATAACAGTCCTACCCTGGATTAAGTTCTCAAGAGCTCTCCTAGCCCTCTCACCTTCAACTGTTCCCAGCTCCGGCGCGTTTACATCGGCTAGCCTAACCCTGTACTCGGTGCCAACGCTAATCCTACCGCTGAAAGCCCCGCTAACACATGTAATCGTAGCCCTGAAGGTATCACCATCAACAACCCTGACTACGACAGCCAGCGCATCCCAGGAGCCGCAATCCCCATGGCTAGAGCTTAGGGTTAGCGTAAGCCAGGTTGCATGTTGTAGGGTTGACTGCGCTACCAGTAATAAAGCGAGGGTAAGAGCTGTTAGGATTAGGAGGCGTTTCACCAAACCCCTCTAAGCCTCCAAGCGTTTCCCCGCTAACGGTACTTGATGGTATCTGTGAATACTTGTATTTCCGTTAGCGGGGTTGGGCCTTGGTGTGGGTTCATTAGCTTCACCCACACCTCATGGGCCCCGGTCGAGCCCAACGCCATGGGGCTCCCATCTATGGAGAGATACTTCAAGCCGATGTTTATGGCTCCAACGACATCCCTCTCAACAACCCTACCATCAACATATGCAACCCTCAACACTATTTTCACAACCTTGAATCTCCCATTAGCCCCCCTCACCGCAGTGCGGATCAACAGGGGGCTGTATCCATCAATCCTCCTCCCCGTGAAAGGATCTACACTAGAGGAACCCCTCTCAGATATCCTAACGACGTGGATCGGTCTATCCTCTAGCAGTTTTATTAGTGTAGCGATACTCCACTGGTGTATTCTGTGTCTAAGCTTTCTACCCTTATTCTTCTCCATCCTCTCCTTATCATCTCCACTGATATCACCTATTACTACTACAGCGTTATTCTCCCTTGCAAGCTCCTCTATGAATCTTGCAACCTTGTATAGCATATCCTTCTTTCTATCCCCCTCCCTAAGCTTCCTAAGCTTCTTCTTAACCTCCCTAGTCTTAGTAGACTTACCCCTTGAAATCCTCTTCCTCCTAACAGCGTATGCTATGACGATTTTACCAAGACCGGTCTCAACCCTAATAACCTCTACTAACACACCATTCCTGAAAACAGCTATTGTTATGTTGTTCTCGTTACCGTCAACCGCTATAACGTTCTTCTTATCGTAGAACACAGTGTATACTTTAACGAACGTTATGTATGCTAGCACCCTCCTACCCCCACCTGTTTTTAGTTTAAGTTCGCTTGCAGGAATCCAACCACCGTATAGGTATCTGTGTAACTGCCTGTTATTACCGTACTTTAGCTCAACCCACCCCCTGTGAGTTCTAATCTTCAAACTTCCATTTTCGATTTTCCAGTCTTGGTTGTCAGAGTACACTATCGTAACCCTTCTAATCTTTGGTTTTCTTGTGTAAGCTTTACCTTTCTTCAAGCGTTCTCTGAAGGATTTGGCTCTTCTAACTGCATCTCTGTAGGCACCCTTTATAACCCTAGTTGGTATCCATGGGTACTCTCTCCTATACCTCTCGTAGAACACCCTATGCAACGTCTTCTGAGAAGCATTATGCTTTAACGCGTATTCAACCATCTCGCTAACCATGGTCTTCAAAGGTTCAACTATGTCTTTTAGAGCCTCTCTAGCAACCCTGTTAGCGTAACACTCTAAGACAACAGTTCTACGAAGCACTTTGAACAAGTGATCCATAGTGCGGATCACCAGGGGCTTAAACCTCTTAACCCCCCTACCCTATCACTCGCCCAACACATCGTACCAAGTATTAACGAGTATTCATAGATATTTAAACTTATCGCCACTTCTGTAACTGCCTATCTCTCTTAGGAGGTTTTTCAGGAGCTCCACATTCTCCTCTCTCACGCTACGCCTTCTAACATCAACGTATAAGCCTAGCTTCCTAGCGGTGCTCACATCTAAACCTACAGCTTCAAGCTCGCCAAGGCTAAACCCCCTCCCAAACCTTAGCCCGAGGTTGACCTTACCGTACTTTACAAGCCTAGGCTTCCTAGCGAGAGCTCTCGGAGGCTCTATCACGGTAGCCCTATACTCCACCCTTCAACCCTAGGAGGTTGAGGAGACCTAGCCTGAGGCTTAAAAGTTTGAGGTTTTCCCGGGGGCTGTGTTAAACGTTACCTTCTCTAAGGCCACGCTAGAACCCGAATAGGCTCTCAAGCCCAGAGGCTATATCCACTTCCTCCTTCTTCTCCTCCTCTTCCTTCTTCTCCTCCTTCTTCTCCTCAGCTACTGGTGCTGCAGCTGGAGCTGCTGCCTGCGCTGCTACCGGGGCTGCTACTGGTGCTGCTACAGCTTGTTTGAGGACCTCCTCTATGTTTATCTCCGATAGGCTTGCTACTAGCATCTTAATCCTTACATCGTCTACGTTGAGGCCTATCGCTTCTATCACACTCCTCAGGTTCTCCTCTGTTATAGGCTTCCCCGCGAAGTATAGTGCTAGGGCTGCATGTATGTACGCCTTACCCTCCTGGGGCATACATTACACCTCCAGCATATTCAATCCAGTCTAACCCTTAAAAAGTAGTGGTTTTAGTTTTAAAACCCGAATAGGCTTTCCAGCCCTGCTGATATATCAACCTCTTCTTCCTTCTTCTCCTCCTCTCTCCTCTCCTCCTCTACCTTAGCTTCCCTCCTCTCCTCTCTAGGTGTTACCTGCTTTACTGTTTGAATTGGTTCTAAGCCTAGGTCTTTAGCTCTCTCTCCTAGTGCTGCCACTATTAAAGCCTCCTCTACTAGAGCTCTCCTTAGCACTAGCTCTACCAGGTCCGGTGTTGGTATTGCCACGGTCTCAGCTAGGGTTGCAGCGGCTCTCACAGCCTCTAGTAGTGCTAGGCTTGCAACCTCAGGTATCTCTATGTAGGCTATGCCTACTGCTAGTCTTAGGGCTTCGCTTTCAGACTCTACAAGCTCTTTCTTGAAAGACTCTAGGTCTAGCTTCAACGCCTCCCTGGGTATCACGACTCCTCTATCGTAGACTGCTAGGGGTTCAACACCTATCTCGAATGGTTTAATGTTTAGCTTTAACAGTATGCTTGCAAGCTCAGAGCTTATAACATCGCCTGGTTTGGCTACAACAGTACTCTTCCTAACGTAGACCTTCCCACCTCTAACCTCGTAGGGTATCTTAAGCTTCCCTAGAACACCTAGCATAGGGCCTGGTGTTATATCTGTAGGCCCCTCAGGAACCACTATCTCCTTAACGGCAACCTGGCCGGGTTTAGCTTCTATAGCCACCTTCTCCGACTCCAGTAGCTTATACAGCTTGAAGGGGTTGATATCAGTGAACATAAGCATAACAGTACCCCTAAGGTAGGGCTCTACGCTTTCAGAATTCAAACCAGACTGCTCAAGAGCCTTCAGTATGAGGGTTTTCTTAGCAACCTTAAATAAAACCCTATCCCTAAGCCTCCTCCTTATAACCTGTAGCTGGGCTGCGGGGATTCCAGTTACATCAGCTATCCCAACCACAGGGTACTTCTGGAATAGATCCCTAAGCTCTCTAACAACCTCAACCTTCCAAGGCTGTATCTTAACACTCCTCCTACCCACAAGCACAGCTACAACCCCCCATCGAACCCTCTACTGAAACATACACGGCTCACCATAGAACTCCATAGTGGGCTTGGGAGGCTCCCCAGGGTGTGACGCGGCTCACGATAATCTACTAGCCTGTCTTCAACCATAAAACGTTTAATGTGATGGGAGGGCATCTCCGAGAACCTCGCTTACAAGGGTTTCAACTCAACGGGGGGTGACATGGTCCTCTTGATATAGATAGCTCCTATCCTCTGAGGTCCTAGCTTAGACTCTACTAGATCCAGTACTGTTAAGGCGTTCTCAGCTAAGTCCTCAACGTTCATATCCTCCGTTCCAATACTACAAGCTATTTGAGGTTGGTTTCTAACCCTAACCCACACAGCTCTACTATATCTATCCACAAGCTCCCTTACATTAGCATTAGGTGGCACAGGGATTGGAGCTTTACCTCTAGGCCCTAAGGCTGGGCCGAGCACCTTCCCGGCAACACCCATTATATCTGCTCTCACAAGAACCCAGTCGCATCTCTCAGCCACTCTCTTAGCATCCTTCTTGCTAAGAGCCTGTATATCGTCTCTAGAGTAGACTTCAACTCCAAGCTTCCTAGCCTCCAATAGCATATCACCTTCTGCTACGAAGCAGACCCTCTGAGCCCTCCCTACGCCTCTGGGGAGGATAACGACCTCTCTTAGCTTAGCCTCTTGTGATTTAAGATCTAAACCACTTAAAACCACAATCAACTCTACGCTCTGCTTAAACCTCCTAGGCTTACCTACCTCCAGGCTCCCCTTAATAGACTCTATTATAGCCTCCCTACTAAATGGCATAACCGACTCCCCAGGATCATATTATACCGAGGCTTAAAACGTTAAGCTGAGATCCATTTATCCTCGTACCTAGCCAGTACATGGTCGTAAGCTCCTCTATCAACCTCCATTGAGACAACCTTAGGATCCTTCCCGTCAACGGTTATACCTATGCTCCTAGCGGATCCAAGCACAGTCTTAACCGCAGCCTTCAAGCTCCTAGCTAGGAGATCCTGCTTCTTCTCTAAAGCTATCTCAACAACCTTCTCGAACGGGAGATCCCCGATCTTCTTATGAGCTGGATCCCCGCTAGGCTCTGAAGCCCCCACAGCTTTCAACAACAACTCTGTAATAGTAGGCTTAACTCCCAACGCCAACCCCTAGGACGACAACCGGATCTAGGGCTTTAAAGCGTTTCCCCGCTAACGGTATTTGATTGTATCTGTGAATACTTGTATTTCCGTTAGCGGGGTTGGGCCTTGGTGTGAGATCATTAGCTTCACCCACACCTCATGGGCCCCCGTCGAGCCCTAACGCCACTGGGCTCCCATCTACGCTCGGCAACCACAGCCCCCCTCACCGCAGTGCGGATCACCAGGGGGCTGTACCCGTTAACCCCTCCCCTCCCCCGAAGCTTGAATACCTGCTGTTTAGCTATAGAACTGTGGCAACCTCCCACACGGTCTTTGACAGCTCACCCAACACGTTATACCATGTATTTACAGCTATCTAAAGCTATTTAAATCTACCGTCAGCTCTGTAACAGCCTTAATGACTTAAAGGAGGGGCGCGGCTCACGTGGAACCCTGCTAGGCCGCTTTAGAGCTGGGAGGCCGCTACTCTCTACCCTGGCTACCTGCAGATTCGACTCTTAGAGCGTACACTAGCGTTATATAGTGGGGGGCTATCCTCAGTATATCCCTTTTCGATATCATACCAATTGGCTTAAACGTTTTCTGATCTAGCACCGGTAGGTGGCCTACACCTCTAGACCCCATTAGCCTTGCCGCCTCCTCTAATGGGGTGTCTGCTAGCACGTAGAGAGGGTTTCTCGTCATTATATCGCTTACCCTAACATTATCCGGGTTAAGGCCTTTTGCCACCACATGTCTCAGTATATCAGTCCTCGTCATTATACCAATTAGCCTTCCAGCCTCATCTACAACTACCACGCTTCCAACGTTCTTCTCCACCATTATAGCTGCGGCTTCCCTTACGCTATGGAATGCGTATACGTATACTAGAGGGGTGCTCATCACATCCCTAACTAGCACATCCCCCCTCACAACCTCATCCAATCTCGGAGCACCGAGGATTAAGCGTTTAACCTGACGTTAAATAGTTTTACGCCATGTCAACTAATAGCACATCCTCCAACCCCAACTCCTCTACAACTGTGTGGCTATCTCTGGCGTAATCCTCAGGTATTACAGAGCACTGGGTGTAACCTTGGTTTAGAAGCGTAAGGGCAGTCTCAGCTCTATCCACAACCAGACCCCCAGTATGGAGCTTAGTGTAGGGCTTGAAGACCGCCACCCTTCTACAACTAGTCGTGCCTATCTTAACAATCTTCCTCTTAGAGCTCCACAACACCTTCCCAGGCAACCCCACTCCTCCACCTAGCTGTATAGATGAGAGTAGGATTTTCACCTTAGAGCCTTCAAGCATCTCTATTACAGGGACTGCATCCTCCACTATTGATGTTACAACCCTCGACTCGAAAACCCCTAGGTCTAGGAGCCTAGTATCCGTTAATGCTATAAGCGTTTGCTCAGGAAACCTGTAGCTTAGTACTCTAATAAAACTACCTGCATCCACCTCCAATCCTCCCTCAAGCTCAGCCTTCGAGTCTGCCTTGGGGAGACTTGATATCATGTAACTCTCCACGGCTACGGGGAAGGCTATTAAACCCTTCTTAGACCTAACGGTGGCGAGGGGTAGGCTAAGCCTCCTCCTCCTATCAAGGGTGACGGGAGTCGCTAGCACAGCCTCTCCTACTATAGGGTCTTTTAGCAAGGCTGGGAGGCCCAGTCTATCGAGTAGTGGTATTAGAAAGTTCCAGGTTATGTTAACTGTAGCCCTAGGATTACCCGGGATTCCCACCACGGGGGTCCCCTTCAGAAGCCCTACGATGGTAGGCTTGCCGGGCTTAACCCTCAAACCCCTCACTACCACGCTACCCTCGGAGTCCAGTATCCTGTAGATGTAATCCTTCAACCCAACACTGGTACCTCCACTTGTAATAACTATATCCGCTAGCTCTGATGCCTTGTACAATGTTTCCCTAACGAGGTTAAAGTCGTCGGGTACAATGCCTAGATCAACTACATCGTAACCTAGAACCCCTAGGACGTTCTTGAGATAGTACCTGTTAGACTCATATACACCTCCAACCCTATACTGTGATCCAGGCTCTAATAGCTCGTCCCCGCTACTAAAAACAGCCACCCTAACACGTCTAGAAGCTTTAACAAACCTAAAACCCTGAGATGCTAGGGCGGCCACGAGATCCGGGTAACCCCTAGCACCTCTAGGGGCTATTAGATCTCCTGGAGCTACATCACTAGCAGGGAGGGCGAGCCCGCTACCGGGTTGCGGGGTGTAGGTGAATAAAGCGTAACCCCCATCTACAACTACATCCTCTAATGGAATAACGGCATCAGCCCCCCTAGGTATAATAGCCCCTGTATCTACCTGTATACACTCACCGTACCCAAGATCTAGCACCCTCGAATCCCCAATCCTCGAGTAGCCGGAGATCCTTAACGCAACCGGGTTACTATTAGAGGCTCCAGCCAGGCTAGAAGCGGATACAGCGAAACCATCAAGAGTAGACCTAACAGTAGGTGGTAGTGGGATGCGAGCTTTAACAGGCTCAGCTATAAGCCTCCCATGAAGATCCCCCAGCTCTACCATGGAAGACTCTCGGAGAACCCTCTCAGCAACACTCCTCCCGAAAACCGCGTATACCGCCTCAATAGCCTCCCCGGGCTCCAGCAACCTCAAGTATGAAGCACCCTGGGTTAAAGCTTTAGTCTACTTGTTTTAAAAAGCTTTAGTCTATAAAGTGTAAGGTGGATATCGGGGTAGGTGTCTAGTTGGGTAAAGAGGCGACTATATGGGAGCACCTAGAGGAGTTAATTATAAGGCTTAGGAGGGCTCTCATAGCGTTCGCCATAGCAACCCTCATAGTACCATTCATACCTATAAGCCTTTCATCGTACACACCGCTACTCTACGTAGTCCCTAAGATGGTCCTAGACCATGTTGTCCCCGAGACCATAGAGGTTGGAGGTCATATAATAGAGGTGAAGCTTACAGCTGAAAGCCCCTTCGCTGGGCTTAGGATACTTATGTACTCAGCGATCCTCATAGGCTTCTTAACCTCCAGCCCTTACATAGCTTACCAGATCTACGCCTTCATAGAGCCAGCCTTATACCCTCATGAGAAGAGGTGGATTAAGCTGGGAGGTGTTGTAGCAATAGCCTTATTCCTACTAGGGGTCTCCATCGCATTGTTAATAGTGCTCCCCTTCACCTACAAGGTGATGTTCATACTATCAGCTACGGTGGCTGCAGATAGGCTTGTATCTTATGCCTCCCTAGAGGATATAATGTCCTCAGCCATACTAATAACCCTAGCTACAGGGGTTGCATTCGAAGTACCACTAATAATCTTCATCCTAGTCTATGCGGGGGTCGTCGAGATACCGTCGCTAACAGGTAATGTTATGAGAGCCCTACTCCTAGCATCAGCGGTTATAGCAGCTCTTATAAGCCCCGACCCCTCAGGGGTGGGTATGCTCCTACTCCTCATACCTTATTACATGTTGATAGTGGTAGCGGTAACCCTAGCTAAGTTTCTAAAGAGCAGGAGAACCTAAGACCAGCTATCGTGTTTTTACACCGGGGCCGTGGCCTCCCGGCCTTGAAATGTGATGCCCTAAGGGATGGGGGCCGGATGGAGAGATGTGGAGTGTGCTTCCAAGGCTGAGGTTCGACGTACTGCTCGGGGGAGTGTGGGGTTAAACCCACGCTCCTAGGGATGTGGGGAGACTCGCCCTTCGAAAGAGGGGCGAGGAGGTCATTTCAACCTCCTAATCTCCACCTTACATGGTATTGGTAGCTTGCTAGCACCCTTATTTAGGGCTTCTTTCACAATATCCTCAGCACCACTCCTAGCCCAAACCTCTAGGATCACGGTGCCTGGGTATACTCTGGCTGCTGATCCTACAGGTTTACCGAAGGCTAGCCTCATACCATCTTGTAGCCTATCAGCTCCAGCGAATGCCATCATCTTATTCTCTCTAAGCACATGGTGGGGGTACACTCTTACTCTGAAGTAGAAGTTGGCTTCGCCAAGCTTAGATGCTAGGCTTTTGTTAACCATGACTCTAGCTGCCTCTAAAGCATTATGTCTAACGTTTCCAGCCTCTAGGGCTACCAGCTCCCCTTTAACCTCAGCCTCCTCCAGTAGAGCCCTATTACCCATCTCGAACTTCGTTATCTTAGGCGGTGGGACTCCCGGTATATACTCCTTTCTAGTGTAGGGCGGCCCACTGAAATGCGTATAACACCTAGCAGGTCTCAGGGGCAAAACCAAACACCTCCCAGTCAAGCATACCTAGCCTCTAGTGTTCCTTTAAAGCTAATAACCTTAACGTTTAACACTTAACCTTAACCTAGTATACCTAGGCTCCGTCAAACCAGCTCTCTCTAGGAGCTCGCACAGCTTACACAAACCCCTACCCTGTGTTGTTAGAGCTCCACACCTAGAGCAGGTGGACGTTGACCCCTTAGGCTCAACCTTTTTAATGGCGTCCTGGAGGGTTTTATCAAAGTATTCTAGCAGTCCTAACAGGGATCCAGGATGCTCTCTCTCCAGGTCATAGAGTGCGATTCTAACCTTAGCTCTTAAGGTTGGATTCTCCTCGATGAACATGCACTCCGTCTCCTGAAACCTAAAGCCCCTAAGCATAGCGTAGGCGGCCGTCTCCCACTCATACACCTTCCTAAGGGGTTTAACCCTCCTAACGCCACCCTCAGGGTGGGGGCTTAGGGGGTGCACCTTAACCACGCCGATAACATCGCCTCTAAGCATGTTTATGATAAGAGTTTGAACCTCATCATCGAGGTTATGAGCAGTAGCAACCTTCGAGGCTCCAAGCATCCTAGCATAGTAGTCCATAATATGCCTCCTGCTGAGACCACAGAAAGTGCAAGCAGACTCAACCAAACCCCTAGATCTAGCCTCGCGAACCATCTCGTAAACACTCAAACCAACGTAATCCCTAACACTAACAACCACAACATCAACCCCATAGCCCTTAGCGAAGTCAACCAAAGCCCTAACATCATCCTCCCTATTATAGCCAGGAATACCCTCAATAATAGAGAGGCCTATAAGCCTAGAAGCCTTATACCTTAAGGCGAGGGATTCAAGCATAACATAGCTATCCTTACCACCACTAACAGCTAGGAGAACAGAGTCACCAGGCTCAATCAAACCCCACCTCTCAACCTCACCCCAAACACGAGACCTAACACTCTCAACAAAACACTCACCACACAACCTCAAACCACTATAAGCCTGAAAAACCCTAGCACCCCTCAAACCACAAACATCGCAAACAACCAGCAGGAAACCCCTCCAAAACACAAAAGGTAACCCTCAAACCGTAAATAAGCAAATTTGTAAGACCCCCTAGCCTAAGCAGGGAAGCTGAAAACATCGTAACCATGTAAACCCTAGAACCACTCATTACACCAGGACTCGTGGACCTAAGAGCCCTAAGGGTATAGTAGCTATCCTAAAGCTTTTAGCATAGGACTAATGCTATCTAGGAAAGCCCCTTAAGGAGGTCGAACTATGAGCAGTCAAGGTCACAACGCTAGAGCTCCAACTTTTTCAAGCTTCCCTGTCTTAACGTTAGGTGTTAAACCTAGGATCTCAAGTGTTGCAAGACCCACTATCACCCAATTGTCGACGTTCAACATGCTAAGCCTATCCCTAAGCCTCTCAGGGAAACTTATTACAGCAACATGGGCTCCTGGGAGCTCCTCATCTTCAACTCTAAGCTTGTCAACGATAGCAAGCAAACCCTTAACCTCATGTCTATCAGCAACAGTTAAGCTAAGCTCTCTCCCCGTCATCCTAACACCAATATCCCTAGCAACAATTTCATCTAATAGTGTGAGAGACGCTCCCGTATCAACAATGGCAAGACCCTTCCTAGAACCTCTAAACCCCACAACCTCAATGCTAGCTTTAACGAGCACTAGATCACCACCATTAAGCTCTTGTTAAAAAGAGTTTTTATAGCCTTTGCTTAGCTCTTAGTGTGGTATTTTAAAAGGGTTTCTTGAGGGGGCTCACATGGACCACCTCAACTGCGTCTAGTGTAACGTCTAAGGGGTATTTAGGCTTTAGGATCTAGCGATAAGTAACTGCGGTGGCTTATGTTGATTGTAGCTGTTGATATTGGTGGGACCTTCACTGACTTCGTGTACGTTAGGGGGGATGGTTCTCTCGGCTTCTATAAGGTTCTCTCCACCCCTCGTAGCCCTGAGGTTGCTGTTTTGGAGGGTTTGCGTGTCCTCGGTGGTGCTAGTTTTGTTGTCCACGCTACCACTATTGCTACTAATGCTTTGAGGGGTCAGGTTGGCTTGGAGCTCCCGAGGGTTGCTCTTGTTACTACTAGGGGGTTTAGGGATGTTGTTGAGATTGGTAGGCAGAATAGGCCTAGGCTCTACGACCCCCTCTTTGAGAAGCCCAGGCCTCTAGTCCCTAGGGATCTTAGGTTTGAGGTTGACGAGAGGGTTGACTTTAGAGGTTCTATCCTGAAGCCCCTTGATGTTAGAGAGTTGGAGTCTCTCGGCTCTAGGCTTGGAGCTCTTGGTGTTGAGAGTGCTGCTATAGTATTCCTACACTCCTACGCTAACCCTGTTCACGAGGTTCTAGCTGAGAGTGTTTTATCCAAGCACGTTGGGTACGTGTCTCCATCCTATAAGGTGGCCCCAGAGCCTAGGGAGTATGAGAGGACCTCGACTACGGTTGTTAACGCAACCTTGATGCCCATAGTGTCCGGTTACCTTGAGAGGCTTATCAAGGGCTTGAGGGAGCTTGGGGTTATGGAGCTTAGCATAATGTCTAGCTCCGGTGGTCTTGTAACTGTTGAGGAGGCCATGGTTAGACCTGTTCAAATTGTTGAAAGTGGGCCTGCAGCAGGGGTTATCGCTACAGCTGAGCTCTCAAGGATGCTAGGCATCCCTAGGGCTATAAGCTTTGATATGGGTGGTACCACTGCTAAAGCTGGTACTGTTGTTGATTTCGAGGTTGAGGTTACAAGTGAGTACGAGGTTGGAGGTGAGGCTCACCATGGTAGGATTGTTAAGGGCTCAGGCTACCCCATCAGATTTCCCTTCGTAGACCTAGCTGAGGTCTCGGCAGGAGGGGGTAGCATTATATGGAGGGATGAGGTTGGAGCCCTCAGGGTAGGTCCTATAAGTGCTGGTGCAGACCCGGGCCCCGTGTGCTACGGGAGGGGTGGTGTTAGGCCTACGATAACAGATGCAAACCTAGCCCTTGGAAGGATAGGGGATTACATGCTGGGTGGGGCTATGAAGCTTGATAGGAGTGCTTCCATCAAGGCACTCCAAGCCCTAGGGGATCCAGAGGTTGTAGCATGGGAGGCTATTAGCATAGCTAACCTTGAGATGGCCAGGGCTATAAGGCTTGTGACTGTCGAGAGGGGCTTGGACCCAGCTGACTTCACCCTAGTAGCCTTCGGTGGAGCTGGGCCTCAGCACGCGGTTGAGATTGCAGAGGAGCTAGGGGTTAGAAGTGTTGTGGTGCCACCACACCCGGGTTTATTTAGTGCACTAGGGCTACTCCTAGCTGATTGGAGGTTTGAAGCTAGGGTAGCTTACCCGGTAGACCTGGAGGAGGCCTACTTGAAGCTTGAAGGGGAGCTCCTAGGAAGGCTTGGGAGGGTTGATTACTTCGTTAGATATGCTGATGTAAGGTATGAGGGTCAAGGGTGGGAGCTAACGGTGCCAGTAGGTAGGCCGGCTAGGCTCGATGATGTTAGGAGGGCTTTTGAGGAGAAGCACCTAGCAACATATGGTTTCACCCTTGAGGATAGGAGTGTGGAGGTTGTCTTAGCTAGGGTTTTCGCGGTGATAAGAAGGGTTAAGCCGGGCCTCCCGAAGCCTAGAGCTCTAGGAGAGCCTAGGGTGAAGGTTGTTAGGAAGGTTTACTTCAAGGACGGCTGGGTTAACACCCCGGTCTACTGGAGGGACGACCTACCGGTAGGCTACAAGATTGAGGGGCCTGCTATAGTTGAGGAGTACGATTCAACAACGGTCATACCACCAGGCTGGGTTGCAGTTGTAGGGGGTCACGGGGAGCTTAGGATCGGGGTGGTTTAAATGGTATCCTGGGAGCTCATACACAAGGCTACAATATTCATAGCTGAGGAGATGGGCGTTGCCCTAAAGAGGTCAGCGTTCTCCCCTAACATCAGGGAGAGGATGGACCATAGCTGTGCTGTACTTGATAGTGAGGGTAAGATTGTAGCTCAGGCTGAGCACATACCAGTACATCTAGGGTCGTTCAGGGTAGGTGTACTCAATACGCTAAGGTGGCTTGAGAGGGAGGGTGTTGAGCTGGAGGACGGTGATATGGTGGTGTTAAACGACCCATACATGTCTGGAACGCATCTAAACGATGTAATGGTGCTAGCCCCCGTCTACGTAGGTGGAAGGCTGGTGGCATATGTTGTTAATAAAGCTCACCACGTGGATGTAGGGGGCCCTATACCGGGTAGTATGAACCCCAACGCTAGGACCATATACGAGGAGGGATTAATAGTACCTCCAGTTAAGATGGTGAGGAGGGGGTTTGTGGATAGGGATTTGTTAAGGCTTATAGTGGAGAACAGTAAAACCCCCAGGGTTGCCGTAGGCGATTTGAATGCACAGATTGCAGCTAACAGGGTCGGCTCTAGGAGGGTTTCAGAGCTTATCGGCAGGTATGGTTTAGAAGCTGTAGTGGAGGGTTGGAGGAGAGCTGTAGACTATGCTCGTAGGCTTACATTAAATGGTATGACCTCCTGGAGGCGTGGTGTGTACGAGTCCATCGACTACCTTGAGCTCCCAGATAGGGATCTCGTGTTGAAATGCACCCTTGAGATTAAAGGTGATGGTGTTAGGGTGGACTTCACAGGGTCATCGGAGCAGGTTCAGGCTCCCTTGAATGCTGTGTATGGTGTAACATTCTCTGCGACAACTTATGCTGTAAGAGTTGCTGTTAAAGAAGATATACCGGTTAACGAGGGCTTCTACAGCCTCGTAGACGTTGTAGCACCTGAAGGCTCTATAGTCAATCCTAGGAAACCCGCTCCTGTAGCTGGTGGTAACGTGGAGACCAGCCAGAGGATAGCAGATGTAGTTTTAAGAGCTCTAGCTGAAGCCGTACCAGACAGGATCCCAGCAGCCGGGTCTGGTACGATGATGAATGTAATGCTAGGCGGCTACGATGAGGAGAGAGGGTATTGGGCGTACTATGAAACCATTGGTGGGGGGACCGGAGGGAGACCTGGCAAAGATGGGGTTAGCGGGGTCCACGTTAACATGACGAATACTCTAAACACGCCAATAGAGGTAGCCGAGAGATCGTACCCTATACTATACACAGCTTATAGGATAAGAGAGGGTAGTGGAGGCAAGGGGAGGTATAGAGGGGGTGATGGGATAATAAGAGCCTTTAAGGCACTAAAACCAGCAAGACTATCAATCCTAGCTGAGAGGTTTAAACATAAACCATACGGCCTATGGGGCGGTGAACCCGGGAAACCAGCTAGGGTAATCGTAAGGAGGAGCAATGGGTTGGAGGATTTAATGCCCAGCAAGTTTACAACAGACCTGGAGTCCGGAGATGAGGTTATAATAGAGACTCCAGGAGGAGGAGGCTGGGGGGTTTAGACGGAGTTCTCCCTCACGTGTAAGCTGACGGCTTCCCGCCTTGAAAAGGCGAGGCTTCGAGTTGTGGACTGTATAGTGACTGTATAGTGCTATGGTTTTTAAGGTGTGCTCCCCTTTAAGTATCCCTTTGGGAGTTTGTATGCCCGGTAGGGTTAGGTTGGCTGTTGTGGTTTCAGAGTTCAACTTCGATGTTACCAGGATTATGCTTGAGAAGGCTTTAGACCATGCTAAGTTCCTCGATGCCGAGGTTACTATTGTCTACAAGGTTCCAGGTACATATGATACACCCTATGGTGTTATGGAGGTTATTAGGCTTGACTATGTCGATGCTGTTGTAGTTCTGGGAGCTGTTATTCAGGGTGAGACTAAACATGATGAGGTTGTAGCCCATCAGGCTGCTAGAAAGCTCTTAGATTTAGGGGTTCAGTACGGTAAGCCTGTTACACTAGGCGTTATAGGACCTGGGGCTTCTAGGGTTCAAGCTCTTGAGAGGGCTGAGGAGTATGCTAGAAGGGCTGTTGAATCCGCTGTTAAGCTAGCTAGGAGGAGGAAGGTTGTAGAGTCTGCTAGGTATGAGGGGAAGATTATACTTGTTGAGTGAGAGGGGCTTAGATCTTGGAGTCTAGGGCTTTCAACACTCGTATAACAGTGTTGGAGCAGATTGGCTATAGGGAGTGGACTGAGGGTCTCGGGAGTGATAGGGAGTGGCTTATACAGAGGGTTCAGGCGGAGTTGTACCTAGCGTTACAGGATGTGGCTACAAAGCATGGAGCTTTCTCCATGCCTACTAGGTACGACTACATGCTAATACTCTCGTCAAACGTGGGATACGAAGCGCTTGTTGAGATGCTAGATGTTGCTAGGAGCTACTCCAAAGTAGGGGTTAGGATGGCGAGCTCCTGCGACCTAAACCCTGTAGACGCTGAGGCTAGGGCGTTCAAATTACTAGCTAAAACCGAGATTGGAGGCCTAACTTATACAAGTTGCCCTGGAGAAGAGGTAGTAGCAATAGCTCACCTAGATTTAAATAACATAACTGGAGCGACAGCCTATGAAGGTGTTACAAGATCATACCACAGGATCTTAAGCCTCCTAGGAAGACTCGCAACGGTAGCTGAGAGTGGGGGAGGTATAGCGCAGTACCTAGGAGGGGACAACATACTAGTAATACTACCACCTCTAAACTACATAAGCTTAGCTGAGAGGCTCGTAGAAGAGGGTGACCTGAAGGCTGGCATAGGGGTATCAAAGACAGCTAGGGAAGCACTAAGACTAGCGGCTAGAGCACTCCACGACCTCAGGCTTGCAAGAGATAGGAGGATCATAGCTTACGCTAACATATAGCCTTTACATTACACTTAAACCTTCAAACCTTCAAGTAGACCACCCAGGTCAGGCTCTACGCTAGGGCTTAGAGAGGATAATAGGATATTATGTTTAAACAATACTAGCCACTAGGGGGTGGATCTTTTGGGGGAGCCTAGTGGGGGGCGTGAGGATAAGGTTTTAGTGAAGATTGAACTTTCTAGAGGTGAGTATGAGGCTCTAAAGGCTATTGCTAGGAGGGAGGGTTATAATTTGGTATCAGACTATCTTAGGGGGCTTGCTAGGGATGTGATAGAGGGGAGGGTTGGTAGGGGTGCTGGCGAGGGGGAGCAGGCCGAGGCTCTGGCTAGGAGACTTGAAAGGATTATGGTAGACCTGTTAAACCCCTACACTGGTAAGATAGATGAGATAGCTAGGAGGCTAGCAGACTTAGTAGAGTTGGTGGAGAAGAGCGAGGTTGAGAAGCCCAGAGAGGTTTCGAGGGAGAGGCTTAAGGAGGTTAAGAGAGCTCCGCCAACAGCTATCGAGAGGTTGAAGGAGCAAGGGGCTGTGTTCCAGGAGGATGTGCAGTGGATGAAATCCCCTGAGAGGTTCTTTGAAAAATTGAAGAAGGAGGGGGCTATGGTGGTTAGCATTGGCGGGGAGAGGGTAGCCCTAGACCCGGACTTCTGGGCGAGGTTTGAGGATGAAGTAGGTAAGATAAGTGTAGGCGATCTAGAAGAAGCTGTAGGCTTACTGGAGGTCGCATTAGGGGAGGCGGCGGGGAGACTCTTAAGGAAGATGGCGAAGGCTGGGATGGCTGTGTACGATGAAGATAAGGGGATGTGGATTTTAAAGACCCCGCAGTAGCTTGTCTCTGAGGCTTTAAACCCACCGGTTATTGCAAGTTAACCTAGGATCTTCGATATTCTCGTTAGAACCCTTCTACCTCTAGCTGTTACTAATACTAAATCCTCTACTCTTATCCCGTGAAGCCCTGGTATGTATATCCCCGGTTCCACTGTTACAACCATACCCTTCTCTAGTACAGTCTTCGAGGCAGGTCTTAGGTAGGGTTCCTCGTGTATCTCAACACCAACACCGTGGCCTAAACCGTGGGTGAAATACGAAGACATTCCTCCTTTCTCTAGAACGAGCCTAGCCGATCTATCAGGCTCCCATGCTTCAACACCGGGTGCTATGGTATCTATAGCTGACTCCTGCGCCTCTACGACCATCTCTATCTTCTTCCTGAACTCAGCTCCTCCCGCCCCCCACCACATTGTCCTTGTTAGGTCGCTGTGATAGCCTGCTAGTACCGCCCCTAGATCTACTAGTAGGGGTCCTGGTAGTGTTAGCTTCATCTGGGTAGGTGTATGATGGGGGTATGCTGTGTTCTCGTAGAATGCTGTTATAGTTGGGAAAGCCTCTCCCCACGCACCAAGCCTTCTCATGTTAAGGCTGGCGTGCCCTGAGAGCTCAAGCTCTGTAACCCCCTCTCTAGCCTCTCCAAGAACCCTCCTCATAGTATCCTCAGCTATTCTAAGCGATGCTTCTATGGCTTCAACCTCCCAGTCGCTCTTAACACTCCTAATCTTAGCTACATCACCACTAGAATCCACTAGCTGAATCTTAACCTCAAGGGCTCTAATTATACTGCTAGGAGCCCAGTTTAAATCAACACCTACAGTGTGGGAACTCCTTCTACACTCTTCAACAATCTTAACTACAGCATCCTGCAGCCCCCCTACTATCAAATCCCTACTGGGTACATCGCCTTTAATAGCCTCCTCTCCAGCTCTGTAGAAAGCCTTAACCTCCACGTCGCGCGGGGAGCTAGCAGAGGCCCTGTGATAGTCTAGGAGGGGCACTAGCATTACATCTCCGCATTCCCTTGAAAGGATTAGAGCTCCACTAGGCTCTCTCAAGCCTGTAGCGTAGACAATGTTACCCTTACCTAGGAGTACCAGTACCTCTAAACCCCTAGCTTCCATGTAGCTTTTAAGCTTAAGCCTGTTAGAATCAAAGGATCCTAAACGGGCCTCCAAGCTCATACAACCCTAACCCTGTTAACCTTCTTATTCTGCCAACTATAGCTACGGAGCCTCCTACTCCTCCCGAAACCACAAGCTGCGCAATAGCCTTTAGCTACATTATATGATCTCCTACCACACCTCCTACAAACAATGTGGCTCTTACTCCTACCATGCTTCCCAAAAGACGTAGTCCCCTTAACCAAAACCCCACACCATCAAAGAGTTACTTGGGCGCCGGGCTTATCAGTATAACGTTATCCCCTCTAATCAAGACTAAACCCAGCATCCTCGAAGACTCACTATCAACCTCCTCGGCATTCTCAACTATAAGGTTAAGATGTTGATCGTAGCTCTTCAACACACCCTTAATACCCTTCCCACCCTTAAGTTTTATAAGCACACTACTACCAACATAGTTCTTAAGCTCCCTAAACGTAGAGGGGCTCAACTGGCTCATCTCAAGCACCACAACACATTCTTTAAACCAAAACTCTTATACATTCCTCCCAATAGTCCAATAGTCGGAGCCACAAAGGATTTAGAGAGCTCTCAGCTTTAGTGGAGGTGCGGAAGAGGATTACAATTGAACACCCCGTCTTCGGTTAAAGTCCCCGAACTTAACTTAATCGCTCTAGTTTGGGTTATAGTTTTTAAGGGTAGAGTAGTGGAGTTCCTGCTCGGTAGCAGGGTTATGGATGGCGCGATCAAGCCTGTTAGAAGGCATCCTTTGCAGAAGCGGTTTGTTAGGGAGCTTTTGGAGGAGCTCGTGAAACGTTACCCTTCGTTTCCGATGCGTGATGCTAAGTTGGTTGAGGTTGCGGAGTTCGAGGGTTTCACACTCTACATGTTCGACGGTAAGGCGGCTTTCTTTAGGGTTGGGAGTACGCTGATCCCGGCTTTGAGTTTGCTTCTCGACATAGGTTACGGTTGGCTTCCTCAGGTTTATGTTGATAGGGGTGCTGCTAGGGCTATGGTCAGGGGGGCTGATCTCATGGTTCCAGGTGTTAGGAGGATCTCCGGGGATTTTGGTATTGGATCTATTGTGGTTATAGTTGATGAGGAGTCCAAATCTCCCGTTGCTGTAGGGGAGGCTCTCGTCGATTCTAGGAGCTTATCTGAGAGTGTTGCTGGAGGTGGTAGGGGGAAGGCTTTTAGAAACCTACACCATGTTGGTGATAGGCTGTGGAATGCGGTTGCGTTAATAAGATAGCATTACTCTAACCTTAGAGCTTCTAGGGTAAAGCTTGACCGATTCAAGGTTCTCTGGTATCAGGAGCTCTGGGGGGGCTTCAAACCCTAGTTTATCCCACGACTCCTTAACGCTCTGAGCTAGGCTGAGAAGCGCTGAGGGCTCCCCATGGTTGAGTATAATTGTTTTAGGTTTAGGTCTAAGATATCTCAGGAACTGTATTAGCTCACTTCTAGTAGAGTGGCCTGTGAAACCTTCTATTGACACAACGTCCATCCTAACCTTAACCTTCCTCACGCTCGAATCATCCCTAACCTCAACCTCCCTCTCTCCATCAGCAAGCCTCCTAGCTAGAGTCCCTGGGGCTTGGTAGCTAACAAACCCCAGTATATTCCTCTCATCCTCAGCTAGGTTCTTGAAGTACTCTATGATAGGGCCTCCCGTCATCATACCGCTTGTGCTCACTATCACCGCAGGACCCTGACTGTATATAGCCTCCTGCCTCTTAGACTCATCATTAACGTAGACTATGTTAGATCCTATGAAGGGGTTCTCGCCCTGATATAACATTGCGTCCCTCACAGGCTTTGCTAGGAGCTCCGGATACTCTGTGTATAAGGCTGTCACCTCATATATCATCCCATCAACGTACACTGGAACCTCCGGGATCTTCTTCTCCTTCAACGCCGTATTCAATACATACAGTATATCCTGGCCCCTACCCACAGCCATAACTGGGATCAACAGCTTACCCCTCGTTTCCTTAATCTTATTCACTAGGGCTATGAGATCCGCCTCAGCCTTATCCCTCGGCTGCGGCTCCTTAGAACCATAGGTACCCTCTATTATCAACGCCTCCACCCTGTGGAACTCCTCATTAGCAGGTGGCAGTAGCCTAGTCCCCCTATCACCTTTAATCCTATAATACTTCAGATCCCCTGTGTAGAGTAGGTTAAACAAACCCTGTCCTATGTGAAGGTGTACTAGGCTAGAACCTAGTATATGGCCTGCGTTGGTGAACGTTAGCTTCACATCTGGAGCTACATCAACTACAACATTGTAGTTAACAGGTACAACCCTTGTCATCATCAATGCCACCTCCTTCATAGTGAATAGAGGCTCTCTACCCTCGCCTTTCGTAAGTTCAATGAAATCTGTTAGCATCAACAACATTAAATCCCTTGTGGGGGGTGTGACGAAGACAGGCCCTCTGTAGCCGAACTTGAATAGTAGGGGTACAGCAGCCATATGATCTACGTGAGCATGGCTTATTACGATAGCATCTAGATCCTCAAGCCTAAACTCTGGTGTGTTAAAGTATGGTAGTGCGTCGACACCGTTGGATGAAGGCGAGATCCCGGAATCCAGTAATACCTTACTCTCACCTGTATCAACTAGTATAGCGCTTCTGCCAACCTCGCAGAAACTCCCAAGACCTATAACTCTAATATACCTAGTACCCACAGTTATATCCCTGTATATCCTATCCCCTATCTCCCTGAGAGCCTTCCTCCTCTCAGCAGATGCCACAGCTAGATGCCTCATTATAGAGTCTAGGACACGGCTGGCCATAGGCGGCTTCCTGTAAACCTCAAGCCTCCAGCCAGTCTCAGCTAAAACCTGGTATCTTAGGGCTGCACCTTTACCCATAAGCTTTCCAGGTTTATCTGCTAAAACCCTAACCTCCCCCAGTATATCGTCGAACTGTATATCCTCAGGAGAGACGTTTACATCGCTCGGCACGAGACTCAGGATATACTCTATAGTAGCCTCCTTAGACTTACGAACCCTAGGATCCGTTCTAACAACAACCCTCTTCCTTAGAAGCTTAGCTAGCTCCTTAATCCTATCCTCGTTCTCTGATATGAACCTCGGGTTTCTAATATATACAGCTATTTCGGGCCCTTCAAACTCTATGTTGGAGACATCCGCTCCCTCCAGGAACCTTGTTATCTCCTGAACCGCTCTAACCCTAAACTCTCTCCCATACTCAGGTACCTCCTCCACCACCTTATCATAACACCTCTAACGCTAGCCCCGTCGATAGCCCGGGTATCCTTGTGTTAGGGTTAACCTCCTAAGATAACCCACCGGTATGCTTAGAAGCCTGTTATACAGTTATAGAGGTGAAGGGTATAAATTTTTCCTCGATAAACCCTCTACCCACAATTGCTATATCCACGCCATCGCCTGACGCTGCATCTCTTAGCGTTGATGCTCTTATAGCTGCAGTTGCTATCTTAACCGCCTCGTCTAAGCTTAAATCCTCCCTGTAGTGTTGCTCTAGAACTCCATAGGCTACCGGAGAGCCGGAGCCTGTTGCAGCAAGCTTCTCCTCAGTTATGCTACCGAAGAGATCTAGGAGGTATAGCCTTGGTTTAACATCGTAACCCCCCACTAAAACCTGGACTATGAAGGGCAGAGCTTTATAGGAGAATAGTATGTTAGATAGGAGTACTGCTATGCCCCTAACACTCATCCTAGACCCCGTGTCTAACTCGTATAACTTAGCCTCACTCCTAAGAATATCAGCTAGCATCTGAGCATCAGCAACAAGCCCAGCCATAGTCATTACAGCGTAGTCTGTGAGCTTAACAATCTTCTTAACCCTCCTACTAGCAATCATAAAACCAGCAGTAGCCCTCTTATCAGCAGCTAACACCACATAGTCACCAGCCACTAGACCAACAGTGGTGGTCCCACTAGCTAGCATCTTCAAACGGTAATCCATCTAGGAGCCACCACGCTCCACTAGTATCACCCAAGCTTTAAATACCTAAGCTATCGACACCCAGACGAGGGTGAGGGCGAGTGGACAAACATGTTATCACAGTAATAGCCTCCATAGCCATAGTAGCATTGCTTGTACAAGCATATCCTCAAGCACACCCCGGGGTCATCATTCAAAGCCAGGAGGGGTTCGTGTTAGAGGTGCTACACATCACCAAGAGTAACCCTACCAGGAATGATGATCAAGCGATGTGGGTATGCGAGGACAACGGCATGGTGTACCTGGTGGGCCTCATAAACATCACCATGGGGGATCCTCGAGCGTTTAAGGGTAGGGTGGAGGCATGGCTTAATGGGGTAGAGTTAAAGGGCTATATTAACATTGACGGTCGACCGGGTAGCTGTGCTATATTCAGCTCACACCTCGTAATCCCCTTCACCAACATAACCCTTATAGGTTTCCTAGCAGATTTAAAAGCAAAGCTCATGATCTCTAAACTGGATCTCAGCAACTATACCATCAGGGATTTAGAATGGGTTCAAGGTAACCCAACCTCAACCATAACAGATGGCGAGTACCTATACGTTGGTGGAATCGAGAATAGACCTCAGGAGATTACAGCGAGAGTGGATAAGTTTGAGAGAGACTTCAATAGGGTTGCAGTGTTTAGATCAAAGGTTGAATCAGGATACGTTATACTGCCGAGTGAGTTGGGTTTAGAGCCTACCAAGGGCTATCTTTGGATTGTAGGGGTCAAGATTGACTTCAGCTCCTTACCTCCAGTACCAAGGTGGTTTATAGATATAGTGGATCCACGTGATATGAGCTCCGTTAAAAACCTCACCTTGGATGTTGAGGGCTCTGCTTCATCCATAGCCTTTGATGGTGAAGGTAACGCTTACATCGTTGGACTAGCACTGCCTAGGGGGAGTGCTGTTGTTAAGCTTGGCAGCGACGGCTCGGTATTGAAGGTAGCGAGGTTCGATAACACTTTTATGGAAGACATTGTCTACATGCAGGGGTACCTTGTGGTTGTAGGCTGGGAGGAGCGTGGTGGTTACGCGAGGAGCACCATCTACGTGCTAGATAGAGATCTAAACATGCTGGTTAAAAGGCATCTAGACGAGAAAGCCTACAACTCCCACGCCTACGGGATTCTGTTGGTGGGTGATGTAGCATACATAGCTGGGTTCGACCAGGAGCCTGGGGATTCGCAGTGGGTGTTATACGTTGTGAGACTACAGCCCCCACCACTTCCGCCACCAACACCAGTGCCCCCCACGGTTACGGTAACGCAGACTGTAACAGCAACTCTTACGACAACAGTAACACAGACGACAACAGCTACAACCACCATAGTCAGGCTGATAACGGTAACCTCGACTCAAACCACCACGACGACGACCACTGAGGTAAGAACGCTGACTCAAACAGTTGAGAGAACAGTAACGCAAACCACCACAGCAACACAATTTCTCACCACGACCGTGAGAGAGGTTGTGAGGGAAACCCTGAGAGTGACAGAGACTAGAACAGAGGTTACAACAGTCAGGGAAACAGTGAGAGAAGTTAAGACGTTAACCTCCACAATGACCAGCTTTGAGACACTAGTTAAAACAATTAAAGAGGAGACTCTTAGAGCTGATGTTACGATAGCCGCCTTCATAGCAGGGTTACTTATAGCACTAATTGTATCCCGCCTCCTACTGAGGAGATCTTAGGCTAGAACCGGCTTTCACATATTACATGTTCCTTCACCTGTATCCCGAGCTCCTACCCTTCGTTATTAGACGATGGGATGGCATGTGGGGGAGGTTGATAGCATATCTACTTTGAGCAATAGTACATGGATCTAGGGGGTTGCCCTTTTGCCCGTCCCCTGTGTTAAGGTTTACAGAGTTGATGTTGAGAGAGCCCTATCCATTCTATCTAGGGTTGGTGTTCTCGATGATAGGTTTAGGTTTGGTAGGCTCGGCGATTTCATATGCATACCTGTTAGGGATGTGGAGGTTGCTTCAAGCTCCTTGAGCGGTTTGGTGGGCTTCGAGGTTTTAGAGCTCGATCTCGAGTCTAGGCCTTCTAGGCCTAGGGGTTTAGGTGGGGTTTTCGAGGGTTTGAGTAGCTATAGTGTTATAGGTGATATTGTTGTCTTTAACTGGAGATCTGAGGTGCCTGATGTCGATGTTTATAGGAGGGCCGCACTCCACCTTATGGGTGAGCAGCCTAGGATTAAAGTTGCCTTTCTTAAACAGGATACTTTTGGGGAGTTTAGGGTTCAAAGACTCTTACACCTTGCCGGAGAGAATAGGACTAGGACTGTCCATAAAGAGTATGGCCTCTCATTCCATGTTGACATTGCCAGGGTTTATTTCAACCCTAGGCTTGCAACAGAGCATAGGAGGGTTGCCGAGGAGTCTGTTGATGGCGAGATGGTGTTAGACATGTTCTCGGGGGTAGGCGGATTTAGTGTGCACATAGCCAGTCTTAGGAATAGTAGGGTGGTATCCGTAGACTTAAACCCTGTAGCTGCAGCTCTAACAGCATTAAACGTGGTTGAGAATAGGAGGAGGTTGAAGGGGAGGGTTACAGTGTTGAGAGCCGACGCAGCATTACTACCACTAGTGCTTAAACCTGTGTTCACAAGGATAATCATGAACCACCCCACGGCATCAAAATACTATCTAGGCGAAGCCTGTAGATTAGCTGGTCGCCAAGCAATAATCCACTACTACACTAAAACCATAAATTGTAGGGAGGCTGAGATGGAAGTCGTAGAGAGGGCGAGCTCCTGTTGTAGAGAACTAGAAGTGATAAACTGTAGGAGCGTCCTAGAGTATAGCCCCACACAAGCGATATACAATGTCACGTTTAAAATACTCAAGAACCCCGGAGGGTAGCGGGCGCTGCCCTCATCAAGGCTAAGCATATAGGTAATCTTCTCCTACGAGCGTTTCCCCGCTAACGGTACTTGATGGTATCTGTGAATACCTGTATTTCCGTTAGCGGGGTTGGGCCTTGGTGTGGGATCATTAGCTTCACCCACACCTCATGGGCCCCAGTCGAGCCCAACGCCATGGGGCTCCCATCTGAGTATAAATATTTAAGACCGATGTTTATAGCCCCTACAACATCCCTTTCAACAATCCTGCCATCTACGTATGCAACCCTCAACACTATCTTTACTGCCTTGAATCTACCATTAGCCCCCCTCACCGCAGTGCGGATCACCAGGGGGCTGTAACCATCAATCCTCTTCTTCGTAAACGGATCTACACTTGAGGAACCCCTCTCTGATATCCTAACAACGTGAATTGGCCTATCTTCAAGCAACTTTATCAACGTGGCGATACTCCACTGGTGTATTCTGTGTCTAAGCTTCCTACCCTTATTCTTCTCCATCCTCCCCTTATCATCTCCACAGATATCACCTATTACTACTACAGCGTTATTCTCCCTCGCAAGCTCCTCTATGAATCTTACAACCTTATACAGTATATCCTTCTTCCTATCCCCCTCCCTAAGCTTCCTAAGCTTCTTCTTAACCTCCCTAGTCTTAGTTGATTTACCCTTTGATATCCTCTTCCTCCTAACAGCATACGCTATAACAATCCTACCAAGACCTGTCTCAATCCTAATAACCTCAACCAAAACACCATTCCTGAATACAGCTACTGTTATGTTGTTCTCGTTACCATCAACAGCTATAACATTCATTTTATCGTAGAACACAGTGTATACTTTTACGAATGTTATGTATGCTAGCACCCTCCTACCCCCATTTGTCTTTAGTTTAAGCTCGCTTGCAGGAATCCACCCCCCGTATAGGTATCTGTGTAACTGCTTGTTGTTACCGTACTTTAACTCAACCCACCCCCTATGAG
>Ga0079997_124701_pt1 | contig 64654 bp, 56 predicted proteins | sample PerSpoCPS_CMetaG_FD_69200 | JGI IMG/M metagenome (GOLD analysis project Ga0079997, IMG submission 69200) | Archaeal communities from Yellowstone National Park, Wyoming, USA - Perpetual Spouter C (PS_C) MetaG (SPADES assembly) (version 2) | ecosystem: Environmental > Aquatic > Thermal springs >... | reverse complement strand
GCCGACATAGGGCCGTCCACGTCCAGACCTTCCGGTCCTTCCGCCCCACAAAACTGCACAACTCGTCCACTTCCAGGACGTCCCCTCCCTCGGCCGGCCGCAAGGTCTCGGCTACCGGGGGAAGAGAGGCGGCTTTTTTTGAATCCACCTCAGGACCGTCCCGATGGAGACCCCATACAGCCGATGCAACCCCCGCAGGCTGACCCGCTCCTGGTAGGCCCGCAGAATCTGCTCCTTCTGCGCCTCCGTATACCGCACCTTGGGCTCCAGGACCCCATAGGCCCCACAGGCCTTGCAGTGGTACTGCTGGTTCCCGTATCGATTCCGTCCGTTCTTGACGATGTCCACACTCCCGCATCGACGGCACCGGTAAATCCGGGTCTCCTGAATCATGGCACCCCTCCGAGGGAGGATTCCCTTTATGATACATCACTTACAAAACGATCGCTACCGGATGCGGGGAAAGTCGTATCTCCCTTGCCCCTCATCCTTCCATGGCCGAAGACCGGACACCGAGCACCGAGGACCGAGCCCGGCCACCGGAAAACGCGCACACCGGGTATGCATCCTGTATCCTGCATCGCACCCGAAGTAAGACCCAAGGACTGCCATGGCGGCCCGTATCCTCGTCTTAGACGACGACCCCATCGCCTGTGAGTTTCTTCAGGAGGCCCTCGAACGGGCCGGCTATTCGGTCGCCGCCTATACGTCCGTCGAGGCGGTCCCGCCGACGGAGCTGGAGGGGGTCGACCTGGTCATTTCGGACATCCGAATGCCCGGCACGGACGGCCTGGCCCTGCTCCGGTCCGTCCGCCAGCGCCGACCGGACCTTCCGGTCATCCTCGTGACGGCATATGGGTCCCTGGAGACGACGATGGAGGCCTTCCGGGCGGGAGCCTGGGACTACATCAGCAAACCGTTCTCGCCGGAGGCCATCCGGGCGGCCGTCCGGCGGGTCTTGGAAGTTCGGGAGCTCCGCCGACGTCACATTCGGTGGGAAGCCCAGGTCGCCGAAGGCGAGGAACCCCGTTTGGTCGGTTCCTCAGCGGCCATGGTCGAGCTGTATAAGACGCTCGTCCGATTAGCCGACGCCGGCGTCAGCGTCCTCATCGAGGGCGAGAGTGGGACCGGTAAGGAGCTGGTCGCCCGAGCCCTGCACCAGCTGAGTCACCGCCGGATGGCACCCTTTGTCGTCGTCCACTGTGGGGCCATCCCGGAGTCCCTCCTGGAGTCGGAGCTGTTCGGCTACGAGAAAGGAGCCTTTACGGGGGCCGAGCACACCCATGTCGGTCTCATCGAGTCGGCCCAGGGCGGGACCCTCTTCCTGGACGAGGTCACGGAGATGTCCCCGGCCCTGCAGGGAAAGCTCTTGCGGTTTCTCCAGGACGGCGAGGTGCGGCGCCTGGGGAGCGCCACAGTTCGACGGGTTCAGGTCCGGGTCGTAGCGGCGACAAACCGAGACATCGACGCGGAGGTCCGGACGGGCCGATTTCGGGCCGACCTCCTGTACCGGTTCGTCGTCCGCCTGCGGGTCCCGCCCCTACGGGAACGGAAAGAGGACCTGCCCTTACTCGTCCAGCACTTCCTCCAGCGCCTGGGTCATCCCCATGTCCGTCTGTCTTCCGAGGCAATGGAATGCTTGATGGCCTACGACTGGCCGGGCAACGTTCGAGAGCTGGAGAATGTCCTCCAGCATGCCCTCCTGATGTCCTCGCTGGACGTGATTCTTCCCGAGCACCTGCCCGAGAAGCTCCGGCCGGCGGCCCAGGGAGCCGGACCGCCCCTGCTGACGCCTCTCGAACGGGCCGAGCGGGACCAGATCCTGCAAACGCTTCGGGCTACGGGGTGGAACCGAAGCCGGACGGCCCGTCTTCTGGGCATCGACCGGAAGACCCTGCGGATGAAGATGCGGCGCTACGGCTTGCTTTCCCCTGGGTCGGCGGACACCTCCGGTCCCGATACGGCGACCGGCCAGTAGATCACAAAACAGGTCCCCTCCCCGGGTCGGCTCTCGACCTCAATCGAGCCTCCGTGACTTTTGACGATGTCCTGGACGATGGCCAGACCAAGGCCCCGTAAGCCCTCGTCGGGCCGGGTGGTGAAGAAGGGCTCGAAGATGCGGGCCTGGACCTCCGGGGGAATGCCCGGCCCCGCGTCTCGAACGGCCAGGGCCACAGCGTGGCGCTCGGGGACCATCCGGGCTGAAATCGTAAGACGTCCCCCTGACGGCATCGCCTCGACCGCATTCTGGATCAGATTCAGCAGGACCGTCTGGACCCGGTAGCGGTCCGCATACAAGGGGGGCAGGTCCGGGTCCACGTCGACCTGCAGTTGAATGTTGGAACGCTGGAGCCACGGCTCTACAAAGGTCAGGGTTTCCCCCAGGAGCACCGGGACCGACACCGCCTCCATGCGGGGTTCGGGCAGGCGGGTCGCCCGGCGAACATTCTGAATGACGGCGTGCAACCGCTGGGTCTGCTGAAGGATGAGCTCGAGCTTCCGACGGGCCTCCGGTGGCCAGACGTCCTGCTCCAACAGGAGCTGGGTCAAGCCGGCGATCGAGTGCAGGGGCGTCCCCAAGTCGTGGGCCAGGACGGCCACGAGCTGGCCCAGGGCCGCCAGCCGCTCGAGTTGATTGACCCGATGCTGAAGCTGGAGGACGCGATAGGTCGCCGCCTGCACCCGCCCTTCGAGGTCCTGCTGAAGGGCCCGGTGGCTGGCCAAGACGCGCTCCAGCTCTTCGGTCATCTGGTTGAAGTGCCGGGCCAGGTGCCCCCATTCGTCCCGACGCTGGAGGGGGATCCGACGGAGGACTCCGTCGCTTCGGAAGGTGTCCATCGTCTCGATGATGGTCCGCAGGGGTCGTCCGATGATCCATCGGTAACTCAGGGACAGGACGGTCAGCGTGGCCAGCAGGAGGCCGCCGCTACTGAGGACGAGCAGGCGCTGAGAGCGATGCAACGCCTCGGTCGTCGCATGGGTCAGAGTCACGACCGCCACGACGGCTGAGGGCTTCGGGGCACGCTCGGACCGGACCGGATACAGCAAGGCCAGAGCCGGACCGGCTTCCGTGCGGATGCTCAGCGACCGCGGAGTGCCCGATCGGAAGGCGGACGTCAGGTCGGATTCAGACCAGTCGTAGCTGACACGGCTGACGCCCATGACGTTCTGGAAACCCTGGGGAAGAGGGGTGAAGATATCGATCCGGACGAGGTTGGGATTCTGCTCGATAAGGTCCTCCAGGGCCCGGTCTAAGGCGGCCAGTCCCTGACGGGTCGGGAAGTACTGAAAGTACTCACCGGCCGTCTGGGCCACCTCATAGAGGGTATCCAGCTGGCGACGTTGCAAGACTTCCCGTAGGGCCCGCAAGTGAAACCAGCCCCACAGGGCCATCGTGAGCGTCAGCCCCAGGGTCGTGACCAGCAGGAGACGAGTCCGGACCGTCATAGAGGCCCCCTACTCCTTCGACAGGCGGTGGAAGCCCAGTCCGACGGCAATCCCAAGGCCGACGAGGATCCAGACCAGCTCCCGTAGACGCATGACCGTGCTGATGTAAACGCTGACCAGGGGGTCCAGACGAAAGGCCGGCAAAATCACGTAAAATCCAGCCTCCTGAACGCCTACGCTGAAGGGAACGACAAATAAGACGTTGATGACGATGGACCCCACCGTGTGGATGACGACGGCGTCCAGGGGCGAGACCCGAATCCCAATTCCCCGCAGGGCCAGGTAGACCTCTACGACCATCAGGAGCCGGCTGAGATACTCCAGGAGGACCGTCACGATGAATCGGCCGAGGCGGCGGCGGTATACGTGAGTCACGATGTCGTCCATCTCGCCTAAGACGTCCGGCGAGAGGGGCCATCGGTCCGTAAGACGCCGGATGAATCCATTACGGATGAGCCATCCGAAGAACTGCGTGAACAACCCCCGGCGGTGCCGGGACACGATGAAGAGGGCAAGGGCCAGGAGACCGACGGCCGAGAGGCTCAGGCCCCGGCGCACCGCCGGCGGTAGGGGGACCCACAGCAGGGTGAAGACCGTCCCGCTGATCAGCATCAACATGTGCCCCAGCATGTGGACCATCCGATAGACGACGACGGCCGCGATGGCCCGGGGCATCCCGAGGTCTCGACGGAGGACATATGCTTTGTACGGCTCTCCCCCGAGATGGGCCAGGGGCGTTGCGTAGTTTAGGGCAAAGCCGCTGAGGGTCAGCGCCAAGAGCCGTCCGTAAGATAGACTCTGACCGTAGGGCCCCAACAAGAGCCACCAGGCGGTCGTGTTCAGGAGGTAAATGGGTACCCACAGGCCGACGATCCCCACCAGACTCCATCGGGCCGTAGCGATCGAGTGAACCAGTGTGGAGACCCCGAACCGGTTTAAGAGGTAACCAAAGAATAGCAGGCCCCCGATGAACAACAGCCAGGGAGCGACCGACCGGAGTCCCATCCGTACCATTTTTCCGCCGTCACGCCGTCACACGGACCCATCGGTGGGTCCGGGCGGACCGATAGCAGGCCCTTAGGATGCGGAGCGTGGCGACCGCCTCTTCCCCGTCGCGTCCGGTGGCCGGCGCGGGCCATGTCTCCAGGCGGTTCAAGAAGTCCCGAAACAGGCCGGCATACCAACGCACGTAGCAAAGCTTGTCGGAGAGGGACTCCCGGACGAGTTCCGTCGAAGTCCCGGCGGACTGAAGCCACAGGGCGTCACCGTCGTACAGGACCGTCGCCTGCGGGCCGACGAAGAAAAACCGGTTTTGCCGTCCCTGGGCCGCCCAGGAGAGCTGGAGGGTGACCCATCCGGTGGGATATTGGAAGCACACCAGGGCCGTATCCTCCACGCCGTAACCCGTATGGCGGATGGCTTGGGCTCGGGCCCACACGGCGGCCGGCGGTCCCAAAAGCCATCGAAGCAGGTCGACGTAGTGGACCCCCGTGTCCATCAGGATCCCACCGCCGCTGACCCGAGCGTCGACCCGCCAATCGGGCGCCCAATCGCCGATACCCGGGTCCGGGCCCGCCCGTAAAACGGTGATGTCTGCAAACCCGACGGGCCCCAGGCGTCCTCCGACGATCAAGCTCCGAAGGACCTGCCACACGGGGGCATAGCGGTACTGGTGACAGACCATGAGTACCCGAGGGTACTCCCGAAGGAGCCGGGCAATCGCCCGAGCCTCGGATAGACGGGGGGCCAGAGGCTTCTCGCACAGGACGTGACACCCATGCCGCACGGCCCGCCCGATAAGGTCCCGATGGACGTGGGGCGGCGCACAGATGTCTACAAAGTCCAGGCGCTCCGACCGAAACAGGTCCGTCGCGTCCCGGTAAATGCGAGCCTCCGGCAAGCGCTCTCGGATGACCCCATGACGGGCCTCGACGGGCTCGACGACGGCGACGATGCGCACCCGCTCCCGCAGGAACTCGTCGGCCTGAAAGGCCGGAATATGCGCTTGGAGGGCGATGTTGCCGACGCCGAGGATCGCACCCTTCCACACCATCGCCTACGCTACCTCCGGCCTCCCGGCCCCCTCCTGGAGCCATCGCAGGAGCCGACGGCTCCGCCGATCCTGAGCGACCAAGAGGACGAACGCCACGGCGTTCAGGACGAGGACCTCCAAGAGGAAGAAGAGCAGGATGCGGTCCAGCAACACGGTAGCGAACAGGACGGCGACCCGCAGGTTCGTCGCCAGCAGGCTGTAGTACTTCATCAGGGGCCGATTCAGGCGCCGATACGCTTCGGCGAAACCGGCCGGCACGGCCCCGCTACCCTCGTCGTAAAGACGCTTCAGGAGACGGACAAAATTCGGGGAGACGACCTCGACCCGCCGGACATAGGGAATGTAAAAAGCCAGCAGAAGCCGGGCTCCGCGTGCCCCCGGAACGCCCCGCAGACGGGCATATTCCCGACGCAGGGTCTCGCTCCGGTCCATCGGGCCCTCCTCCGGCCGGACGGCCAGACGGACGTAGGCCAGCCGGTAGTAGTCGGCCAGGGAACTCTGGAAGGAGTGGCTGAGCCCCGCCAGGGCACCCAGGAGCCAAACCCAGGCGTGGCCCGTTGAATGCATGAGACGCCCGCAGAGATGGGCATAAAAACTCGTGAACATAAGGGTCCCCGCCACGCCGTCCAGAATCCGGCCCGTCAGGGACACCTTCTGGGACAGTCGAGCGAGCTGACCATCGGCACTGTCCAGGAGGTCGGCTATCAGGAAGACGCCCATACCGATCAGGTTGACCCAGCGACTCGAGTAGTAGAACAGGTGGCCTGCCAGGACTCCCAGCAGGCCGCTGAGGACCGTCACGGTGTTTGGGTGAACCCCCAGGCGCCCGCAGACCCGGGCGATTCGATACCCGAGGGGCCGGTAAAACCATAGGTCGAGCCATTCCTCAACGTCCCGGGGCTTCAGCGAGGATTCGATCGGCGACGACATCGAAAGCCTCCTGCAGGATGGCAATGGCTTCTTCGGCGATCGCCTCGGTGAGGGTCAACGGCGGATACAGCCGCATGTTGGGCTGGTAGACCATGGCGATCAGGCCCCGCCGGAGGCATTCCTCGAAGATCATCCGGGTCCACCGCCGGTCCAAGGGGACCCGGGTCTGACGGTCGGCCACCAGCTCGATGCCGATCATGAGGCCCCGGCCCTGGACCCGTCCGACGAAGGGGTACCGTTCCGGAAAGGTCGCCAGACGGTCCAGTAGGAACTGGCCCATGCGGGCCGCACGGGAGACGAGGTCTTCCTCCAAGATAACCCGGACGGTCGCCAAGGCGGCCGCTACCGCGAGGGGATTGCCGCCAAAGCTGGACGAACTCCCGCTCGGATTGGCAAAGGGACGGGCATGGGCCACCTCTTCTCGGATCAGGATACCCGTAATGGGGAAGCCTCCGCCAAAGCCCTTGCCGATGACGAGGACATCGGGCACGACGCCGTCGTGTTCGCAGGCGAACATCTTGCCCGTCCGCCCAAATCCCGTGATCGTCTCGTCGCAGATGAGCAGAGCGCCGAATTCCCGGGCACAGGCCTGCAGGCGTTGTAGGTAACCCGGCGGAGGCACGACGTTGCCCGCCGTCCCCTGGATGGGCTCGACGACGATCGCCGCCAGGTCGTGGGTCGTCTCGGCGAGGACCTTCTGCCGTAAGAACTCCACGCAGGCCCACTGACAGTCCGGAAACGTCTGACCGAGGGCACAGCGGTAGCAGTCGGCGTATGGCGTCAAGTATGTCCCCGGCATGAGGGGGCCAAGCCCATGCTTGAAGGGATCGCCCAGCAGGCCGAGGACGCCGCCCGTCTTGCCGTGAAAACCACCCCAGAAACCTAAAAATTCCCGCTTCTTCGTGTACGACTTGGCCAGTCGAAGGGCCGCTTCGACGGCCTCTGCCCCACTACTATAGAACTGGACCCGCCGGATGTCGCCCGGGGCGATCTCGCTCAGCAGACGGACCAGCTCGGCCCGGGCCTGCGTCGTGAAACTCCCGACGGCGATACGGGCGGCCTGCTCCTGGACGGCCCGGACCCACTTGGGATGCGCATGCCCCAAGATAGCGACGCCGACGCCCGTGAAAAAGTCGATAAACCGATTGCCGTCGACGTCCTCGACGATGGCACCTTCGCCCCGGGCGATGGCCAGCCGAGCGTACAGGGCGATACTCTGAAGGCCGGGCGCAATATAGCTCTGCTCCTGCTCAAACCATTCCCGAGACCGGGGTCCCGGAATCGGAGTGCGGACCCGAGCCCATCGCACGCGCAGGTCCTCGCAGGGTCGAGTAAGCGGGGCAGGGGCGGGTTGGCTCCTGCCCCGCCCCAATAGTATAGAAGGCGAGCCGTGAGGGGGCTACTGCTGGGTCGACGTAGGCGCCTTCTTGGCCCCGACCTTTTTGACGGCGATCGCCACATTCTTGCCGTCTTCTGTCTTGTAACTCACCCGGACCTCATCGCCCTGGGCGATGCCCGACAGCGGTTTCGTCAGAGTGAACTCCATCGTCTCCGTCTTGCCCTTGACGCTCCGTTCGATAGTCAAGCTCGTATCCGAAATGGCCGTCACTTTCCCGACGGCGACGTGGCGCACGGCCTTAGGAGCGGTCTTCGGGGCCGAGGCTGGTGCCGCAGACTCCTGTTGAGCCCAGGCCATCATGGCCATAACCCCCACGGCCACGAGGCTGAAAGCGATCCACCGTTTCATAAGCGACCTCCGTGAGAGTCGAGTTGGTGAGGGAAACAGCAAGGTCTGTACCAAACGGGAGAGATGACGGCACGGCGGCTTCTGAAGCGCCCGGATGCTCGACCCGGCCGACAGGCGGGTCAGAAAAGGTGGGGCATTTCTCTCCAGGCCTGGGGATAGAAATCCTTAGGCCGAGTCCGGACCGTCGGGTCTCTGCCAAGCCCCGACCGTCGAGGACCGTCGACGCGACCCCCAAGACCCGGCCTCCACGGTCGGGTCCAACCCCCAGGGCGACTGGATCCCGACCGGCTATGGGGGTATCATCGATCCCTTTCATGCGGGCCGGCTACCGTCGATTTCTGCCGGAGGGGTGGGCCATGCCGTCTGAGGACCGGGACCTCAGGGACGAGGGTAACCCAAACGGGTCTTTCCAGCTTCCCCCCGACACTCCCTTGGCGGCGAACCGGTGGTATCAGCGTTGGTTAGACGGCGATCCCGAAGCGTGGGAGTGGCTCGTCCAGACCTTTACCCCCATGGTCTACCAGTTTTGCTACCACTTTACGCATAGCCCGATGCTGGCGGAGGAATACACCCAGGAGATCTTCATCCGACTGTTTCAGAACCTGGAGAAGTTGGGTCACCACACGAACTTGAAGTACTGGATCATGCGAACGACTTACAACTACTGCATCGATGCCTATCGGCGCCAGAGATACGAACGTCGCTTCCTCCGTCGGCTCTGGCTTGAGGCCCGGGAGTGGTGGCATGCCAGCCTCTATGCCCAGGAGCACACCCTCCTGTCCCGGGATGTCCGTCGGGCCCTCCGCCGGGCCCTGCGGGCCATGCCCGACGACCTGCAAGCCGTTCTCATCATGCGGGAGTTTATGGAGCTCTCCTACGAGGAGATCGCACAGGCCCTGGGCATCCCCGTCGGGACCGTCAAGTCCCGCTTGAATCGGGCCCGTAACTTACTGGCCCGCCGGCTCCAAGCCGAGTGCCCGGCGCTGGTCTCGGCGGAGACCCGGTCGGAAACCCCCGAGGCCGTGATCGGAATGCCGTCGGCCTTCGTTGAAGAATAGATAAACGGGTTCCGAATCCGGCGGTCGAGGTGACCCATGTGTGAGGAGTGTCGCCAGCACCCCCGGTGGAAGCAGGTCGACGACTTGTTACGAAGTCTCCGAGGAACCGGCCGCCCGCCGGAGCGGCTCCTCGAACGACTCCGCCGCCTCCCCTCGGAGCGGAAGTCCCCGGCACCCCCGGTGTGGAAGCCCATCCTGTGGATCGTCTTTCTGCTATTGTGGCTTCTACTTCAACAAATCCCCCTGGCTACCCGGCGCCCGGCCGGACCCTCCCTTGCAGGCCTCCCCCGCTTCGCCGGCCGTCCCGTCGGTCCCCGTCGGGAACAGCCTTCGGAGTTCTTTGGCCTCTCCCGTCTGAACCGCCTCCCGGCCCTGCCGGAGAAGTGAGACGGCAGGCCCCTTTACCCGCCGAGCCAGGAACGGAGCCATCGGCGGAGGAAGACCAACAGCAGGACGACGATCGCCGGGCTGAAATCGATGGCCGTCGCGACGGCCGAACGCCCCAAGAGCCGGCGGACGGGTGCCAGGACCGGTTCCGTGAGCCGGATCAACCAGCGCCAGTACCGGATGGGCAGGAAACCCCACGAGAGGAAGACCCGCAATACAATGAGCAGGATGTAAGCCTGGATCGTCCAGTCCAGGACGTCCAAAAAGAAGCTTTTCACGGCCCACGACCTCTGTAAGAAGATGCAAGATACAGGATGCAAGATGCAGGATAGGAATAGGGATGGATCTCGGGTGTCAGGAATCCAGGCTCTTCTTATCTCGCATCCTGCATCCTGTATCCTGCATCCTGCATCCATTTCTTAACAAAGCCGTAGCCGACCCGACGTCGGGGTAGGCCTTACGCGGTGGATGGGGTAACTGTACGCGGTCCGAAAATCGCTTGGCCGATCCGGACGATCGTCGCCCCCTCTTCAATGGCGACCTCGAAGTCGTGACTCATCCCCATCGAGAGATGGTGTAGGCGGAGGGAGGACCCCCGAGCGGCCAGGTTGGCGTTGACCTGGTCCCGCAGTTGGCGGAGCCGCCGGAAGTACGGCCGGGACGCCTCGGGGTCCGGGTCGTAGGGCGGGATGGTCATCAGACCGACGGGGCGGAGCCGCGCCGAGTCGGCAAGGCGCTCGACCAGGGCCGGCACTTCGGCCTCCGAACAGCCATGCTTGGTCGGTTCCGGCGACAGCCGGACTTCGACGAGGACCGCCAGGGTCCGGTCATAGCGCTCACAGGCCCGCTCGAGGACGTCGATGAGGTCCGCCCGGTCGACCGAGTGGATCCAGTCAAAGAGCCGGACGGCCCAACTGGCCTTGTTCGTCTGTAGGGTCCCGACCAGATGCCACGTCAGGCCGGTCGGACAGAGGGGGATCTTCGTCCGGGCCTCCTGGACCCGATTCTCCCCAAAGTGGCGAAGGCCCGCCTCATAGGCGGCCCGGACGGCTTCAGGCCCGAAGGCCTTGCTGACGGCGACACATAGGACTTCGTCGGGTGAACGGCCGGCCCGAGCGGCCGCCCGGCAAATTCGCTCCTGAACGACCCGGACACGCTCGGCGATGAGGCTCCGTAAGTCCACGGGCAATTCTCCCCGAGAGACGAGACGAGGGCGGGTGGCATCAAGTCGCCCCACCGTCCCGTCGCAAAATGGCTTGCGCTGACGACCAAACCCGTCGGAGGACCGGCACGAGGGGGTCCATGATCACCGCATCCAGGCCGGCGGCGACGGCCATCGCCAAGAAGGTGGCCTGACCGACGGTCTTGGCCCGCTCATCGGCACCCCATCGGAACGTCAGGTTGGCCAGACCGACCAGGACGTGACATCGGGGAAAGTGGTACCGTAGGCGACGGATGGTCTCCAGCGTGTCCGTCGGGTCGGCCCCGGGACGACGGTACACGAGGGGAAACAGGACGGCATCGAAGTAGATGGCCTCGTCCTCCAGGCCGCAGGCCCGGAGGGCCCGGTAGGCTTCATAGGCCAACTCCAGACGCTCCGCCGGGGTCAACCGGGTCGTCTCCTCCGTGGCACACAGGACGATGACCTCCGGCCGAAACTGGCCGATGACGTCCAAGGCCGCCGGACGAAGGGGATGCGCCGGCAGGGAGTTGACGACCGGCCGAACGGGACATCGGGGCACCAGCCGTGCCCACGCCGCCGCATCCGGCCAGTCGATCACGGGCCGGACCTCGGGGGCCGTCTCGTGAAGACGCCGGATAAAGGCCTCGTAGAGGGCCACCCGGTCCGCCCCGGGCCAGTCGAGCTGGATGTCGATGCCGTACACGCCGACCCGGGCCAGGCGTCGGATGAGACGGTCGATCGGGGTCCACCGGTTCTCCGATAGGGCCCGGCGCACGTCGGGTCGCACGCTGTTGAGATTCTGGGCGATCAGTCGATAAACCGGCACCATTCTCCCTACCGTCGGGTCCAGATTTCCGATGTAGGAATCCGGCATGGGTCGCCGGATAAAAGGGACGATGCAGGATGCATACCCGGTGCGCGCGTTTTCCGGTGGCCGGGCTCGGTCCTCGGTGCTCGGTATCCGACCCTCGGCCATGGAAAGATGAGGAGCAAGGAAGATACGACTTTCCCCGCATCCTTCGTCCAGGCCGAAGGCCGGACACCGAATCCGGTACCCGGAACCTGGGACCTGGCACCCCTGCACCATTCCCACATCTCAAATCTTAACAAGGCAATAGAGTAGACCTCTACGAACTTTGACAACGCAAAGTCCAATAATACAATGGGACGAGGTGCGAAGGGGGAGACCCTTGCCGGGAGGCGGCCCGTGGTCGAGCTGGTCATCCCGAGTCAACTGTCCTTTTTGACACTGGCCGAGGAGGTCGCCCGGGCCCTTATCTCGGGCTACGTCCTCTCGGAGGAGGACCGAGACTTTGCCCTCCTGGCCATTCACGAAGCCGTCGCCAACGCCATCGTGCACGGCAACCGCCAGGATCCCCGCCGGGTCGTGTCCCTGCGGTTCATTTTAGAGCCTCACGGCTTTTACGTCGAGGTCCAGGACCAGGGGAACGGGTTCGAGCCCGAGGCCGTTCCGGACCCCACAAAGCCGGAGAACCTGTTCAGTCCCCACGGACGGGGTCTGTTGTTCATGCGGACCCTGATGACGGAGGTCGAGTTCGCACGGACGCCCGAAGGCATGCGGGTCCGCATGTACAAGGCCGCTCCCTACTCGTCGCCTTGAAACCGAGGCCCACCCGACCCAGGGATGGAAACACGGGGACGCCACCGATGGGGGAGACGCGAGAGAGTCCGTTTCAGTATATCGGTTCCCTGGCCGACATGCCCGTCCCGGTCGTGTTCAAAAAGGTCTACGACTATCGGGTCCCCGGTGTCTTGACCTTTCAGCGGGAAGCCGTCATCAAAAAGGTCTACGTCAAAGACGGCCGTATCACCTTCGCCAGCTCGAATCAGAAAGACGACCGCCTCGGCGAGTTCCTGCTTCGACGGGGCATCATCGACGAGACCGTCTTCCAAGAAGCCTCCCGTCGCCTCCGGCTGAATCCGGACAAGCGCCTCGGCCGCATCTTGGTCGAGATGGGCGTCCTGACGCCTCATCAGCTCTTTCAGGCCGTGCAGGACCAAATCCTGGCCATCGTGAGTAGCGTCTTTGCCTGGGCGCAAGGCGTCGTCCACTTCGTCGTCGGTCCGTCCAAGGACGAAGAAGTCATCCAACTCCATCTGCCGATTCCGAGGGCCATCGTCATGGGTGCCCGCTGGCTCCCGGACCCCGGCCGCTGTATCGAGGCCCTGGGCGGACCCGACGGGTACGTCGAGATGGTCCCCCAGCTTCGTCTGGAAGTCCACGTCCTGGGTCTCCTGCCCGACGAGCGGCGGCTCCTGCCTCTGCTGGACGGAACCCGGACCCTCCGAACGATCCTCGAACAGAGCCCCATCGATCCCGACATGGCCGCCCGCCTCCTCTATGGTCTCTATGTCCTGGAACGCGTCCGCATTCTGCGGGCGGCGCCATGACGGGCCATCGCACCGGCGTAAGGAACGGAGTCGGCCATGACCTGGACCGACGAAGACGTCCTGGGAGCCGTCGCCGCGGCGCTCCTGCCCGAACTGCGGGGTCGGACCCATGAGGTCCTCCGATGGGTCGAGCGCCCCGGGGAATTGAGACGGACGGACATTGCCGTCCCCCTGGGCCTGCAGGCCCGCCTCCGGGAGGCCTCCCTCTGGCAGAGGGCCGAACGCTGTCTGCGGGATTCGGCCCGACGGGGCTATCGGGTCGTCCCCATCGCCGACCCGACGTATCCGCCCCTCCTGAAGGCGACCGAGTCGCCGCCCATCGTCCTGTGGGTTCAAGGCCGGTGGCCCCTGCCGGAGACGCCCCTCCTGGCCGTCGTCGGATCTCGCCGAGCGACCGTCTACGGGAAGAACGCCGTACGGTTCTTGCTGGAGCCCCTCGTCGGGGCCGGCGTCGGGGTCGTCAGCGGGATGGCCGTCGGGGTTGATGCGGCCGCCCACCAGCTGTGCATCGAAAGGGACGGCTACACGGCCGCCGTCCTGGGCCACGGGCTCGACGTCACGTACCCCCGGGAACACCGGACCCTGCGGGAGCGGCTCCTTCAGGCCGGCGGGACGCTCATCAGCGAGTATCCGCCCGACACACCGCCCCGGCCGGAGCTGTTCCCTGTCCGGAATCGGGTCATCAGCGGCCTGACGCCTGGCGTCCTCGTCGTCGAGGCACCGCCCCGGAGCGGGGCCCTGAACACGGCCCGGTGGGCCCTGGCCCAGGGTCGAGAGGTCCTGGCCGTCCCCGGGTCCATCTTCCAGGAGACCAGCTTGGGGACAAACTACCTCATCCAGCAGGGTCTGGCCCACATGGTCTTGCACTGGCGGGACATCGTCCAGGCCCTACCGCCGACGTGGAGCGCGGGCCTTCGATGGCCGGAGACGCTACCGGTCCAGACGGGAGCAGAGACTGCGCCCTGGGACGACGCGCAACGCCGCCTCCTCGAATGGCTCCCGGCCGACGGCGACGTCGGCATCGAGACCCTTCTGGAGCAAGCCCGCCAGGCGGGTATCGACCCGGAACGGCTGTATGAGGCCCTCTTTGAGCTCGAGCTCCGGGGTGTGGTCATCAGCCTGCCCGGTCGCCGCTACGCCCGTCGTCCCGGATGATTTCGCCATCCGGGCCCGATGACTCCAAGGAGGGTGAGCCGAGTCCATCGGCTTGAAAATCCCAGCGGGGGGTGCCATAATAATATCTTCTAACCGACCCCGTGTTCCTGGTCCGGCTCCCTCCGGGCGAAGAGGTCCCCATGCGTTTGCGTGAGCGTAATCAGTACAATGGTCCGTGTATCCTCTACGAGCTGATCCCGCCACCCAAGGACGCCACGCCGCGAGAGGTCGAGGCCGTCGTCGAATGTGTCGCCGAGTTTATCGCCAACCTGCCCGTCTCGATCGACGCCCTCAATATCCCGGAAGTTCGGCCCGAGAGCGCCCGGGAGACCCAGCGACCCCAGGCCTTCGTACCCAAGATGGAACCCCGGGAATTCGTCCGCTGGGTCCGGCCGGCCCTGCCCGCCTCGGTAGATGTCATCGTGAACCGGTGCGTCGTGTATGCCCCCCGGGAGGCCCAGCTCCGGTGGTTGATCCGAACATACCACGAGTTTCGGGTCGAGAACCTCGTCTTGGTCGGTGGAGAATCCAGCCAGATCCGCTATCCGGGCCCTTCGGTCTTAGAGACGGCCACATGGATCACCGAGTACCTGAACCGGGGCCGATGGCCGTATGACTCGTCGAGGCCCGCCATTCCCCCGACGGACTTCTTCCTCGGAGGCATTACGATCCCGACCCGTCGAAAGCCGGACCCCGAGCGGGACGAGCCGGCCCGCCTCATCCAGAAATCCCGCCGGGGGATTCAGTTCTTCACGAGCCAGGTCCTGTACGAACCCTTCAGCATGCAGAGGCTCCTGCGGGACTACGCGGCCCTTTGTCAGGCTGAGGGCGTCCCACCCTGCCGGATCTTCCTGAGTTTCGCCCCCGTCTCGTCCCCCAGCGACGTACAGTTCCTAAAGTGGCTGGGCGTAGAAATCCCCCCGGACGTGGAGCAGGAGCTCTTGAAGGGCTGGCTCGGCGTAGCCTGGCGCTCGATCCGGGTCGCCGAACGGGTTCTTCAGGACATTCTCGACTTCGTGTCGGCCGAGCATATCGCCGTCCCCCTGGGCCTGAACGTCGAACACATCACGAGCCGCAACTTTGAGGTCTCGGCCGAGATGATTGCCCGCCTGGTCGCCGTGTTTCAGCGCCACTTTCGACGGGAGGCCCCGCCGGATACGGCGGCCGAGTGGGCCCTCCAGTTGACCGGCCTGTCCGTACCGGACGCGTGAAGGAGCCCGTCCGGCACGCGCCGGTATAGGGTTGGACCGCATTCCGTCCGTGCCCGGACGTGGAGGCCGGAGACTTTACGCTGAAGGTCCCGAGGCCTGCAAGTCCCGGCGGACCCGCCGGGTCGCCTCGACGATGACCCGAAGCTTGCCGATGGCCTCATCGACTTGCCGAGTCTTGAGCCCGCAGTCGGGGTCGACCCAGACCTGCTCGGGTCGGAGGACCTCCAGGGCGGCCCGGATGCGCCGTTCGACCGTATCGACGTCCTCGACGACGTGCGTGTGGACGTCGACGACGCCGACGCTGATGTCCTTCGTATAGGGATGCCGTCGGAAGTGCTCTAACATGTCTAAGCCGCTGTTGCTCATCTCCAGGTCGAAGTTGTCGACGGGGCTCTTCAGCATATCGGGATAGACGGCCTCAAAGTTCCCGTAGCACATGTGGGTGATGAAGTAGGCCCGGTCCCGCAGGCCCTCCAGGACGACCTCCATCGCCTCGACCATGATGGGAAGCTCGTCCGGCCGGACCGACGTGGCCGGCTCATCGATCTGAATGATCCGGGCACCCGCCTCGATGAGGGCTTCGACTTCCCGACGGATGGCCCGGGCCAGGGCCAGGGCCGCGCTCTTTCGGTCGGGATAGTACTCGTTGAACGACCAGTCCATCATCGTGTAGGGTCCGGTCAGCATCCCCTTGACGGGTCGGTCCGTCAGGGACTGGGCAAACTGCCACCACCGAACCGTCATCGGGCCCGGCCACTCGACGGGCCCCACGATGATGGGCTTGTGGTAGTACCGATTGCCGTACGAACGTACAAGGCCGCCGATCTCGAAACCCGGGAGCCGTTCGGCAAAATAGGCGACCATGTCGCCCCGGTACATCTCACCGTCGACGAGGACGTCCATACCCAGCTCCTCCTGGGTACGGATCCAGAACTCGGTCGCCCGGCGCTCCAGGTCCTCCAGACGCTCCCGGGAGATGGCACCCCGCTGGAATTGGATCCGGGCCTCCAAGAGTTCGGGCGGCTTCGGGTAGCTCCCGACGGCCGTCGTGGGGAGCAGGGGTAGGTCCAAGCCCAGGGCCTTCAGCTTGACTCGACTCATCGGCGACCTCCGGCGAAGGACTCGGCGATACGGACGACCCGCTCGATTTTCGCCCGCGCCCGGTCCCGGGGAAGGAGCTCCAAACCGCAAGACGTCGTAAGATGATGCGTGCCCTCCAGGCGGGGCGCCAGACGGTCCAGTCGGCGCAAGACCTCGGTCGGGTCCTCGAGTTTCGTATTCCGGCCGTCGATAAGACCCAGGCCGAGGGGCTTGGCCGAGCCATCGGCGGCGATGACGTCCAGCAGACGGGGGCTGTAAGTGAAGTCCAGGACCAGCATGTCCACGGGCCATCGTTGGATGTGCGACCACAGGGGCTCGATGTCCCCCCAATACAGAGCCAGGGCGAGGTGGGCCGAGCCCTTGTTTTCGGCCAGGATTTCGAGGGCGGCGGCCACGATGGGGGCGTCTTGCGGATGGTGAAGCAAGGCCGGCTCCTCGACCTGAAGCCACGAGAGTCCGGCTTGCACGAGCTGACGGACCTCCATAGCCCAGGCCACGGCGTAGTCTTCCGTAAGTCGCTCGATACGACCCAGGTAGAGCGGCGTCTGGACGATGGAGTACCGGGCCATCGTGTAAGGCCCCGTGAGGACGACCTTCACGGGTCGGGTCGCCGCCGCCTGGGCAACGGTGAACTCCCGCAAGAGGATCGGCTCCTGCCACTGGACCGGCCCCGACACGACAGGCTGACGGAAGTAAAAGTTCGTGTCGAAGTACCGAAGGAGCCCGTCAATCTGAACATTCGCCAGTTTCCGGGCTAAGTGGGAGAAGGGACAGTACCAGCGGACCATCCCGTCGCTGACGATGGCCAGCCCGGCCCGCTCCTGCTCGGCGATGACCTGCCGGGCGACCTCGTCCTCGACCTGCCGGAGCTCGTCGTCGCCGATCCTCTTCTGCTCCCAATCGGCGATGGCCCGCCGGAGCTTCTGTTCCTCCGGCGAATCCCCGATACGGGGGTAGTTACTGTGAATGACGGGCCAAAGTGCTTCCATTCAGATACCCCCTCTTCGGTCCTCGATGCTCGGTATCCGGCCATCGGCATCGATCCGGTACCGGGTAGCAGGTCCCAGGTACCCGGGACCTGGACCGGATACCTGGCGGAATGCCCGACTCATGCTTCGAAAAACACGCACCTGGGGTATACAAGATACAAGATGCGGGATACGGGATGCAAACCCGTGTGCGTGTTTAGCTCGGTCCTCGGTGTTCGGTATCCGGCCCTCGGCGTCGATCCGGTCCCGGGTATCGGGTCCCAGGTACCAGGACCCGGCGCCTGGAACCCAGTACCTGATACCCGACAGTGAATGGAAGGCCGGGATACCGGCGGGATTCCCGTTCATGTTCCGAAAAAAGGCGTGCATAGGGTATGCAAGATGCCGGATTACTCGGCATGCGCCAAAATGCCGCCGAAAAAGCCCGTCACTGGGATGAGGACCAGAATCAGAAGGGCCCAGACCCAGAGCCAGCGCCGCGCCGGTGGCGCCCAACCGATGACGACGCCCAGCCACAGCAAGACCGTCGTCGCCACGCCGAGCCGCTCGTGCCACTCTAAGACTTCCTCCAACTCACTGCCCTCAAAGGGCTCTTCCTGAGCCCGGCCGGCAAAGTAAGCCGCCAGGGCAAACAAGGCCGCGACCACGATGAGGAGCCGGGCGGCCGCCCCGTAATGGGGCCACCGCCGACTGAGAAGCGTCAGGACGGCACCCATCAGGCCCAGGGCGATGGGGAAGTGGACGATCTTGTTGTGCATGTGGGCCCATACATGCTGACGCCATGGGATCCCCGCCTTGGGGCCTTGAGGCACCCAGGCCGCGCCCGACGGCGCAGCCCTTTCGAGTCGCTCGGAGGTCGGGGACGCGTCCGTCGCGCGACCTTCTGCCTCCTGGGAGGCTTCCGGTGCTTTGGACTTGTCATGGTGTCCCTGATGACTCCAGGTCGTCGAGGGCCCACCGAGGAGGACGACCCCCAGACTGAGAGTCCAGACGACCGAGATGGACCAAAGCCGACACCGCATGGACGACCTCCTGGAGAGGGATGAAGTGACGGAGTGACGAGTAACGAGTGACGGGTGACGAGTAATAAATCATTGCCGCATGGCCGTACTGCTCTGTGAAGCTATGGATGCAGGATACAGGATGCATACCCGGTGTGCGCGTTTCCCAGTAGCCGGGCTCGGTTTTCGGTACTCGGTGTTCGGTCCTCGGCGTCGATCCGGTCCAGGTCCCGGGTCCCAGGTGCCAGGTACCTGGCCTTCCGGCTCGGTTCTCGGTGCTCGGTATCCGACCCTCAGCCATGGAAAGATGAGGGGCAAGGGAGATACGACTTTCCCCGCATCCTTCGTCCAGGCCGAGGGCCGAGAACCGAAGGCCGGACACCGAATCTGGTACCCGGAACCCGGCACCCCTGCCCCATTCCAAGGCCCTCCTGCCCTACTGCCTTATTGCCCTATTGCCCTACTGCCCTACTGCCCTATTGCCCTATTGCCTTCCTGCCTAACTGCCTTCCTGCCTTATTACTCATCGCTCCGTCACTCCGTTACTCCGTCACCCCCCACGGCTTGCTAACTCCTGCAAGGCCGCCGCCAGGTCTGCCCGGACCCGCCGGACTTGCTCCGGCGTCAGGATATAAGGCGGCGCGAACCGAACGACCCGTTCCTCAAAAAGGGGTCGGTCCATCAGGTACCCCCGGGCCTGGACCGCCTGAAGGAAGGCCTCGGCCTGGTCGGGTCGATGAAAGACGAGGCCCCACATCAGACCCAATCCCCGAGCTCCGGCCAGGACGTTCGGATACAAACGGCACCAACCCTGAAACACCCGGCGCCATCGGGCTTCCAGCCGCTGGACCCGTCGGATCAGCCGCTGGCGCTGGAGGGTCCGGAGCACGGCCAGACTGGCCGCACACGCCACGGGATGCCCTCCAAAGGTAGACAGGTGGGGAATCAGGCCCGTCGCCAGCAAAGCCTGGGCCAGACCCCTCCGCAGGACGAAAGCCCCCAGGGGGAATCCGCCCCCGAGGGCCTTGCCGAGGACGAGGACGTCCGGTCGGAGCTGAAGCCGCTGACAGGCCCACCAGGACCCACAGCGGCCCATACCGGTCTGGACCTCGTCCAGGATCAGGAGAGCCCCGACGTCCCGACACCGACGCTGGAGGGTCTGCCAGAATCGAGCGCCGGCCGTCCGGATCCCGCCCTCCCCCTGGACGGGCTCGACGACAACGGCGGCAACCCGCTCGTCGATGGCCTCGAGGGCTGACGGGTCGTCCCAGGGCAGGCGAAGCACCTCCGCTTCCATCCACTGGAACGCCGCTCGGTAGGCCGGCGACCCGATGAGCGCCAGGGCACCCTGGGTTTCCCCGTGGTAGGCACCCTCGAAGGCCACGAACGTTCGCCGGCCCGTCTGGACAAAAGCCGTCTTGAGGGCTCCCTCGATGGCCTCAGCACCGCTATTGGTCGGATAAATGGCCGTCAGGCCCGCCGGCAGAAGCGTCTTGAGTCGACGGGCCCATCGGACCTGAATCTCGGCAGGCCACACGCCATACACCATGACGTGGGTATGCCGTCGCAGTTGTCGGGTGACGGCCCGCTCGACGGCCGGATGCCGGTGGCCCAAAACGTTGACCATCAGACCCGACGTCAGGTCCATCCAGGCCCGCCCATCGGCGTCGTAGACCCAGGGGCCCTGTCCACGTACGATGCGGAGAACGGGTCGTTTCGGCCCGATAGGGCCCAGGGGGAGAGTCCACATCGTCACCGTCGTTCCCGACCAGACAGGTAGGTAAGCCGTGAAGACGGGGTCCAGGGGCCCCGCCGGGGTATCATGCCGAGTCAGCCTTCTCCTTCTTGGGGACGATTTCGCTACTGTGGCCTCCAAACAGGCGGGCCGTCGGGTCGATGAACATCTTGGCCGCCCCGACGGCGATGGCCGCCTGTCCAAAACCCGTCGCCAGGAGCTTGAGATTCCCGACGCCTTCCACGCTGGCAATGTCCCCGCAGGCGAAGACACCCGGCAGGCTCGTCTCCATTCGGGCATTGACTTTAATCGAGCGGCCGTCCAGCTCGAAGCCCCACTCGGCTAAGGGACCGATGTCGGCCTTAAACCCCAGGGCCAGGATGACGGCATCAACCGGGAGGGTCTCTTCTTCCATCGTGCGATTCTGATAGATGACGGCTTCCCGCACCCAGGTGTCGCCCCGGAGCTCCTTGAGTTCGTAAGGGGTCTTGACCGTCACAGGGGCGGCCATCAGTTCCCGCACGCTCTTTTCGTGGGCCCGAAATTCGGTCCGGCGGTGGATCAGGGTGACGTGTCGGGCAATGGGATAGAGATGGAGGGCCCAGTCCACGGCCGAGTCGCCGCCCCCCACGATGAGGAGACGTTTGTCCCGAAATTCCTCAAAGTTCTTCGCAAAGTAGTAGACCCCCCGCCCCTCGAAGGCCTGCACGCCGGGCCTGTCCAGACGGTTTGGGTTGAATGCCCCGATGCCGGCACTGATGATGACCGTCCGGGTCCAGTGGCGCCGCCCCTTGTCGGTGGTGATCACGTAAACGCCGTCGGGTTCCCGCTCCAGCTGAACGGCCCGTTCTTCGAGGCACACGGTGGGCCGATACCGAAGGCCCTGAGCGATGAGGTTGGCCGCCAGGTCCTTGGCCAGGATTTCCGGGAAGCCAGCCACGTCGTAGATGAGCTTCTCCGGATACAGCGTGATGAGCTGACCCCCCAGCTCGGGCAGGGCTTCGATGATCTTCGTCCGCATCTCCCGAAGGCCCGCATAGAAGGCCGCAAAGAGTCCGACCGGCCCGCCGCCGATGATGGTCACGTCGTATACGTCCCGTTCCTGTGCCTGGCTCATGAACCGCCTCCTATGCGGAGATTCAGTTCTGGGATTCTCCACGGTAGGACGGGTAGTGCTTTGTTAAGATTTGAAATGTGGGAATGGGACACCGGTGTCAGGTACCAGGTTCCGGCTACCGGGTAAGCGAAATCCGAGCCATTTTTATCCTGCATCATGCATCTTGTATCCTGCATCCATATCTTAAACAGAGCAGTAGCAATACGGCAGTAGGGCAATTCGGCAATAAGGCAGTACGGCAATAAGTGATTACCCGTCACTCGTCACTCGTTACTCGTCACTCCGTCCCTCCATAGCATGGCATACCCGAGCCGACCCTTGCAAACCCCGAAGGCGAAGGTGTTGGCCGGTGGCCGACGGAGGGTCTACCTTGATACCGGCTATCGGTTACGGATTCCGGCATGGAGGACGAGAGATGCGGACGGAACGACTGGAAATCCGGATCGACCCCGACGAGGCCCGGTGGCTTGGGACGGAGGCCCGCCGACGGGGTGTATCCGTGGGGGCGCTCGTCCGAGAGGCCATCCGCCGCTTCCGGGAAGCGACGGAGGCGGAGACCGCCACCCGACTGGCGGCCGTCGATCGGCTCGCACGCCTGGAGGCCCCGTGGCCGACTGGGAGACGATGAAGCGGGAAATCGAGATCGCTTATCTCGACCCAGAAATCCGGGCGGCTCTGGCCGCCCGCCTCGGTGTCGAGTAAGAGTTACGCAGTTGAATCGGATCCAAGCCATCCGTGGAGCCAAGTACTCGAATCGTAGCCGCAATGCCGTATTGCCGAATTGCCGTACTGCCGTAGAAAGGCCCTGCCAACTGCGTAAGTTCTCCGGGGATAGGTCCGGGCCGTCGCGGCGTATAGCGGGGTAGTGGGTCACCTTGCCGGGGGATGGGCTTCCCCCTATGATGGGGCCGCCAAAACCATGGGCCGCGCCCTCGCGGGTCCAGCCGTGGGTGGGTTTCCAGACCGTCGGATTCGCTTGATCGGCCTGACGGGCGGTATCGCCACGGGCAAGAGCACCGTAGCCCGTATCCTGGCCGCCGACTTCGATGCCGCCCTCGTCGACTCGGACCGCGTCGTCCATGCCCTTTTGGCCCCCGGCGGGTCCGCCTACGCAGACGTCATCCAAGCCTTTGGCCGAGATATCCTGGACGACGCCGGCCGAATCGACCGAAGACGGCTGGGCCGACGGGTTTTCCAAGACGTCGAGGCCCGCCGCCGTCTGGAGGCCATCCTGCACCCCCGGGTGATCCAAGAGACAGCTCGCCTCATCGAGGCTTACCTGGCCGCCGGAGCCTGGTTGGTCGTCGGCGTGGCCCCCTTGATGATGGAAGTCGGCACCCATCGGCGTTTTCCCCTCGTCGTCGTGACCCACTGCTCGGAGGCGACCCAAATTCGCCGGCTTCAGGAACGAGACGGCCTGTCGGAGGCCGAGGCCCGCCTTCGTATCGAGGCCCAGTGGCCCGTCGAGCGGAAGCGCCGGATGGCCGACGTCGTGATCGACACGGAGGGCTCGATGGCCGAGACCCGGGGTCAGGTCCTGGCCCTCGTCGCCTGGCTGTGGCCAGACCATCCGGCCATCGCCCGATTTCGCTTGGAAGGCATATCGTGAGGTTTCCGACGATCCTCCGCCGAACGCTCCGATGGGTCTTCCGCCTGGGCCTCGCCGGGGGTCTGGTCGCCCTCGGGTGGTTCCTCCACGCATGGCTGAATCCCGTCTTCCAAATGGAAGCGCCCCGTCCCATCGAGACGATGGAGTGGACCGGGCCGGGACCGACGGCGCCCGTCCGGGGCCTTATCCCCTATCCGGAGCTCTTAAAGGCCCTGCCGGTCGACTGGCCGGGCTGGGAACTCCAAGAGCCTCCGTATGGGACCCTGTTCCAGCACCAGGCATACGCCTACACGATGGCCCGCCAGGTATGGGTCCGTCCGCCGGCCCAGGTCGAAATCCGGGTCCTGGACGTCCGTTCGGCCCCCTTCTTGGTCGAAAGCCTGACCCAGGCCGTCGAGTTCCGGGAAGAGGCGACCGACCACTATCGCCGTGGCATTCGCACACCGGACTACTACGGTTTTGAGGCCTTTTACTTCAGCGAGGGACGGGGTGAGATTCAAGTCGTCGTCGGCCGGCGGCTCTGGGTCAGCCTGGACGGCTACGGCCTTCCCTCCCCCGACGCCCTGTGGGAGGGTTTCCGGCGGGTGAACATCCGTCGTCTGCAGGCCCTGGCGCAAAGGACAGAGTGACGAGTAATAAGGCAGGAAGGCAATAGGGCAGTAGGGCAATAGGGCAATAAGGCAATAGGGCAGTAGGGCAATAAGGCAATAGGGCAGGAAGGCGGGAGGGTCTTGGAATGGGGCAGGGGTGCCGGGTACCGGATTCGGTGTCCGGCCTTCGGCCTGGACGAAGGATGCGGGGAAAGTCGTATCTCCCTTGCCCCTCATCCTTCCATGGCCGAGGGTCGGATACCAAGCACCGAGGACCGACCTAAACGCGCGCACCGGGTATGCATCCTGTATCCTGCATCCATACAAAGCCCTCGTCACCCGTCACTCCATGGGTGACCCCCACTGGCGTGCGGGGCTGGGATATGGTATGAAATCCCTGGGGCCGAACAGGAGGGGCCTGTCCAGGTGTCCGGAAGGGCGGACGGGGATGCCGTCGGTGCGATATTGGGTCGGATGTTCCGGTTGGTTCTACCGGGGCTGGCGGGGCCTCTTTTACCCGGCCGATCTCCCCATGCACCGGTGGTTCGAGTACTACCAGGCCCGATTCCCCATCGTCGAGATGAACAGCACGTTTTACCGTTTTCCCCGGGCGGCTACGACCCGAGCCTGGGCCCGTCCGGCCCGGCCGGACTTTGCCTTCGTGGTCAAGGTTCACCGCTCCATCAGTCACTTTCGGCAGTACGAGCGATGGCCGGCCTTTTACGAAGCGATGGAACCCCTGGGAGACCGCTTGAAAGGCATCCTGATCCAGCTTCCGCCCTCGGTCCGTATGGACGGCGACTTCTGGAAGAGCCTGCTGGCACCCCTTTCCCATTCCTTTGCCCACTTCATTGAGTTCCGCCACGTCTCCTGGTTCCAGGCTCTGGACCGTATCGTCGGGGACCTCCCGTCGCACGTGGGGCTCGTCTCCGTGAGTGCCCCGGCCTCGACGGGCCTGCCCGAGGTCTTGATCGTGACCCACGAGACGGCTTACGTCCGCTTTCACGGGCGCACGGCCTGGTATCGATACGACTACACCGACGACGAGCTCCGGGTATGGGCCGACTGGATTCGGTCGGCCCCGCTGAAGCAGGCTTTCGCCTTCTTTAACAACGACGTCGGCGGGTCCGCGCCCCGGAACGCCCTCCGGCTGATGGCCCTGCTGACGGGAACGGAGGACGGGCCGAGATCCGGAGTCCGAAGCCCCGAGGGGAGGTTTCCCGCATGAGCCGTCGGCGATGGATCCTATGGCTTCTAATCGGACTCGGCGGTGTCCTGGCGAGTGCGCCCGGTCGGGCCCAAGACGTCCGTTCTCGTCTCCAGGCGGCCTGGCAGGCCTTCAAGGAAGCCCGTTTTGAGGACACCCTCCGCCTGGCCCAGGCCGCCTTGAAAAGCGACGGATTGGACGATGCCACCCGCATCGAGGCCCTGGCTTTACAGGCCTACGCCAGCGTAGCCCTGGGGCGTCTCTCGACGGCCGAGGAGCGGTTTCGGGCCATCCTCCAAATTCAACCCGCCTGGACGCCTCCCGAGGACGTCGCCAGCCCCCGCATCCTGCGGGTCTTCGAGCGGGCCCGGCAGACGAGCGAGGCCGAACGCTCTCTATGGACGGGCCTGCTGACTCGGTGGACCGAAGCCGTCCGCCGGGACGACTGGGTCGAGGCCCAGGAAGTCTGGCACCAGGTCGAGCAGACGACCTGGCGACATCCGGAGGTCCGCCGTCAGGTCGAGGCGCTGGCGGCGGTATGGAAGCCGGCTTGGAACGAACTTACCCGTTTCCAGAGGGTCGTGCGGGACATGGTCCTCATCCCGGCGGCGACGGCGGCCCTCATCGGCGTTGGCCCGACGAGCCGGACGGTCGCCCTCCCGGCCTTTTACATAGACGCCTTCCCCGTGACGTGGGAACGGTACGCTGTCGTCGCCCGGGTCCACGGTCAGACGGTGACCTATCCGCCGGACCTCGCCCGTCACCCCGTCGTGCAGGTCACCTGGGACGAGGCTCAGGCCTTTTGCGCCTGGGAGGGCAAGACCCTTCCGACGGCCGAGCAGTGGGAGTATGCGGCCCGGGGTCCTCAGGCCCTGCAGTTCCCCTGGGGTCGGTCCTTCGACCCCAGTCGGTGCAATACAAAGGAGAGCCGCCGGGGCTCGACGACACCCGTCGACGCTTATCCGAACGGGCGAAGTCCCTTCGGCGTTTGGGACCTGTGCGGCAACGTGTGGGAGTGGACGGCGACGGCCACGTCCGACGGCAAACGGGTCGCCAAGGGCGGGTCCTTCCGGGACGGTAAAGACCGGGCCCTCGCCTACGAGTCCCGGAGCTGGCCGCCGGACACCCGGCGGGACGACCTGGGCTTTCGGTGTGCCCTGCCGGCCGACGCGGCCCCTCGGGTCCGGGAGCATCTGCTGACGGAAGCCCAGAAGATCCTGGAGGGTCGGCCGTAGCGGTGCGCCATTGTGGGGGTGCTCTCGGGTACGGTAACGGACGCAGGGGGTGGTTTTAAGGAAATAGGGCAGTAGGGCAATAAGGCAATCGGGCAGTAAGGCAATAGGGCAGTAGGGCAGTAAGGCAGTAAGGCAATATTGACCTTCGTTTTGAAGAAATTCTGGGGTTCTCCACGGTAGAACCCATCCCTGGCATCCTACCTCCTTATCATCACTCCTTCGCCCTGTCCCTTCTGCGATGGAGTAATTTTCAATTTATAATTGATAATGAATTTATTCGGTGATTCTGCGGGTACCGCACCCGGATTTCTCGCCTTACTGCCCGATTGCCCTACTGCCTTATTGCCTTACTGCCCTACTGCCTTATTGCCTTATTGCCCGATTGCCTTATTGCCCGATTGCCCTACTGCCTCTACTGCCCGATTGCCCTACGGGTGGAGTTGCGCCCACCAGGCCGGGACCCGGGGATGGGGGACGACGTCGTGGGGATCGTAGGGCTTGATGTCCAGGACGGGTGTCCCGTCGTAGGCATCCAGACCCCGCACCTCCAAGACCGGCCCCGAACGTCCCAGGAGCTCCACGACGGCCAGACCGATGGGATTCGGACGGCTCCGGCTTCGGGTCGCCAGGACGCCGACGAGGGGCAAATCCATCCGGCCCCGGGGATGCACCTTCCGGCGTTGGGTCTCCTCCGGTGGGACCCGGTGGAGCCAGAAGAGGACGAAGAGGTGGGAAAAGTCCTCGATGCCGTCCAGGGCCGGTGCCAGGTCCTCGTCCAGGACGACTTCGGCCCGAATTTCCCGGCGGCGGTGTCGGATTTCCTCGTCGGGCACGTCCGTCCGTACGTATCCGATAGGTCGGACGACGATCGCCTCGGGCATGACGGACCTCCTCTCATAGGACCTTGCCAAGGGGGCGAGGGCTCTATAGATTACGGGACGGAGCCCCCTGGGGGAAAGGATGATGCAGGTGCTTTGGGTCGACCTGCCCGGCTGGGTCATGTGGGTCGTGACGGGGACCCAGGCCGTCGACTTCCTCCACAATCTGATGACTCAGGACGTCCGGTCACTGGGTGCGGGCGAGGTCCGCTATGGTCTCTTTCTGACCCCTCGGGGAAAGGTCGTCGCCGACGCCTGGGTTACTTCAGCGGACGATGGCCTTCGGCTCTTTGCCCCGGACGCCTGGACGGCGACCCTGGACCGACACTTGAGCCTGTACCGGCTTCGGACCGACGTCCGATGGGATGTCCGGCCCGTCCGCGCCGGCTGGCGGTTTCGACCGGCGGCGTCGGCCGGGACGGTCCCTACACTCCCCGGCTGGACCGTCTCGATTCCCTGGGAGGATGGGGCGGCGGACCTGATCTGGACGGACGAAGCGGAGATGCCTCGGTGGGACCCGTCGGTCGAAGTCCGGTCGATGAGCCTCGACGAATGGCACCGATGGCGGCGGACAGTCGGCTGGGTATGGCCCTGGGTCGACCTGGCCGGCGAGGAGTGGATGCCCCTGGAGGTGGGGTTCCACCACGCCCTCTCGTATACAAAGGGATGCTACATCGGCCAGGAGGTCGTCGCCAAGGCGACGTACCTGGGCCGCCCCCCGCGACGGCTCCTTCAGGTCTTGGGGACTGAGCCCTGGACGGAACCCCCCGAGGGCGGGGTCGTCGGGTGGCGGGGCGAGCCCCGTAAGACGTTTGGCTGGGGTCCCGGCCGGGACCCCTTCGTCTGGGTCGGATGGACGTGGGTCCCCTATGCGGAAGTCTCCGAACCCGTCGGGGCGGAACTACGTCTTCCGGACGGCTCGACCCGGCCCGTCACCCTGCGGGTCCCGCCGTGGCTCGCCGCCGTCCAGGCGATGTATCCGCTCCCGTCCAAGCCGGAGAAGTCCCCGCGTGAAGTGCGTGATCGTGGATGATGATCCCCTGGTCGGATGGTACTTACGCAAGAAACTTCGGGAGCGCTACGCCGACGAGGTCGAGGTCTGCTATTTTCGCCATCCCCTGGAGGCCCTTCCCCACCTGCGACCTGACGTAGACGTCCTCATCATGGACTATGAGCTCCCGGACCTACGCGGGCCGGCTTTCCTGGAGGGGGCCGTCCAGCGGGGCATCGACCGGAGCCGTATCATCGTACTGACCTCGCATGACCCGGACGTGGTTCGTCGGTCCATCCCCCTGGGCCATTGCCTGGCCATCATCCACAAGCAGGACCGGGCCCAACACGACGTCCTCCAGATGGTCATGGACGCCCTGGTGAAGCGGGCCCGCTCGAAACGACCCCCACCGGAGAGGTCATGATCGGTGCACAGGAAGTCCTTTGCGTCATCCTCGGCGGCGGACGGGGCACTCGCCTGTTTCCGCTGACGAAGGACCGAGCCAAGCCGGCCGTCCCCATCGGAGGCAAATACCGCCTGATCGACATTCCCATCAGCAACTGCATCCACGCCGGCCTCAATCAGATATTTGTCCTGACGCAGTACAACTCGGCCTCCCTGAATCGGCACATCGTCCAGACCTATCAGTTTGACGCCTTCTCCAACGGCTTTGTGGACATCCTGGCCGCCGAGCAGACTTACGAGTACGAGGGCTGGTACCTGGGGACGGCCGATGCCGTGCGCCGGAATCTCCGCCACTTCCGGCCCCTGCCCCACCGCTACTTTCTAATCCTCAGTGGAGACCAGCTTTACCGGTTCGACCTCCGAGACTTCATCGAGCACCATCAGGCCGTCCAGGCTGATGTCTCCATCGCCTTGAAGTTCGTCCCTCCCGAGCAGGCGCCGGAGTTGGGCATCGCCGTCATCGACGAGGATCGTCGTATCGTCCAGTTCGTTGAGAAGCCGTCGCCGGAGCGGCTCCCGCCCCTGGCCGTCCCGTCCGGCCTGGTCCCCCCCGAACTGGGCGCAGACCATCCCTGGTACCTGGCCTCGATGGGGATCTACCTCTTCAACCGCTCCGTGCTGTTTGAGGTCCTGACGGGGACGACCTTCATCGACTTCGGGAAGGAGATCATCCCTTACGCCGTCACCCACTACCGTGTCTTCGGGTACCTGTTTTCGGGGTACTGGGTCGACATCGGCAACATCCGGTCCTTCTATGAGGCCAACATTGCCCTGACGGGACCGAACCCGCCCTTTAGCTTCTTTGACCCCCAGCGGCCGATCTACACCCGCCACCGCTTTTTACCCCCCTCCCGGGTCCTCCGGAGTGAGGTGCTCGACAGTCTGATCGCCGAGGGCTGTATCATCGAGGGGGCCCGGATCCGGAATTCGGTCGTTGGGATTCGGAGCGTCATTCGGGAGAATACCGAACTCGAAGCCGTCCTCATGATGGGCGCCGACTTTTACGAGTCGGCCGCCGACGTCGAATCCGCCCGCCGGCGGGGTGAGCCGCCCGTCGGCGTCGGGCCGGACGCCGTCATCCGACGGGCCATCATCGATAAGAACGTTCGCATCGGTCGGGGCGTCCGTCTGGTGAATGCCCAGGGCCTGCGGAACGCCGACGGGAGCTTCTATTACATCCGGGACGGAATCATCGTGATCCCGAAGAACGCCGTCGTCCCCGACGGGACGGTCCTGTGAGAGAAGGGACGGGTGACGGGGAACGATAGGGCCTCAGTCGTATAACGGATGATAGACGAACTCCCCAGCTCTATGGGGGCCTGCCCCTGCCCTACTGCCCTATTGCCTTATTGCCCTACTGCCTTATTGCCTTACTGCCCTATTGCCCTACTGCCCGACTGCCGTCGTTTCAACCCCACGGGGAGACGATGAGAAGGAGCCCGACGGCGATGCTCAGCCCACCCGCCACCCCCTGGACGACCCGGTGAAGCCGCTCGAGCCGTCGGGTCAGCGTAAAGGGGACCCCGACGGCCGTCCCCGTCAGGACCATCCCCAGGATGGAACCGAGGCCGAACACAAGGATGAAGACGACGCCCTGCAGGACCGACGGAAGCGTCGTCATCACCAGGAGGGTCAGGCTCCCGGACCCTGCCAGCCCGTGGACGACACCGACCAGTAGGGGTCGGTGGACGTGGTCGTGGTCGGCCGAGTGCCGGTGGGAATGAAAGTGAATGTGGGTCACGTCGCCGTGGGAGTGCCAGTGGATATGGACCTTCTCCCGATACATCCGGACCAGGACGTGAATCCCGAGGCCGATCAAAACGAGGCCGACCAGCCATTCAAAGGCCTGGGCCACTCGGGCCGGGATCTCCCATTTTAGGAGGAGCAGGGCCGTTCCGACTATGAAGAGGGTCAGCGTGTGGCCGATCCCCCAGAAAACCCCGTAGAGGGCCGCTCGCCGGAGGCTCCGGGTCTCGCTGACCAGGGAGAGGATCGCCGCAACGTGGTCCGAATCGAAGGCATGCCGGAAGCCCAGGGCCAAGCCGAGACCGAATACCGTGAGAAGCTCGACCACGATCACCTCTTCGGAGCGCTATCGGCCTACGGGCCACCGGCCGAACGAACTGAGGTGACCCTCGCCCGCCGAAGCGGCCATCGGCAAACGACCCGGCCGATGACCTGCGACAGGGGAATCGGCCCCAGGGCGTGAGAGTCCGTCGAGTCGTAGGACGCGTCGCCCTCTAAGAAGAGGCTCCCCCTCGGGAGGACGGACCGCACCCGCTTGACGATGTAGCGGCCCTCGTAGAAGGGATGACGGGCCACGACGACGTCGCCGGGCCGCGGCGGGACTTTCCGGTAAGCGTCCCCATCGACGAGGACGTAATCTCCGTCCTCCAGGGTCGGATACATGCTGGCGCCCCGGACTCGATAGACCCGCCAACGCCAGCGAAACCCGAGCCCCAGGGCCCTCAGCTGGCCAAGTACCATGGAACTTCCCGGCCCTTCGTCTTCCAGAAGATGTCATGAATCTGGCGGATCACGTTCAGGAGCTCCTGGGCGTGCTCGAGACTGACCTCCCGCTTGACGGCCGAACACAGCTTCGTCGCCTTCCAGACGAGTTCGTGCAGGTTCGGGAACTCCTTCAGATGGTCCGCCTTGAAGTAGTCCGTCCACAGGATCAGGATCTCCCGCTTGGCGATTTCGGCCTGCTGTTCCTTGATGGTGATGTACCGGGTCAGGGTATTGAAGTAGGCGATTTGGGCGGCCACGTCGTTTGAGGCCGGCGGCTTGAGGTCGAGGATCTTCTGCGTCAGCTGGAGGACGGCCTCCGCCGCGATCCGGGCCGAAGCCGGGTCGTACACGCCGCAGGGGGCGTCGCAGTGGGCCTCGACCTCCGGGACCGGGAGCCGCCGGAGCAACGCTTCTGTCACCTTCTTCAGGATCTTCATAGCCGGAACCTCCACAGGCGGTATCCGACCGGGGCCTTCAACGGACCCCGTCGGGCGTGCAAACACGGTTTCCGGGGGCGGTCACGGATTCGATGGGCCGGGCTCCCCATCCCCCATTCTCGAGGGTCTTGCCCGTGCCAGCGGAGGCGATTTTATCCGAACTGTCCCGCCGATGCCAGTTCTCCCCTCCGTCGGCCTAAAAATCCACCTGAAAGCGCGTCATGAAGTAATTGGCTGTCCCGACGTCCTTCCGTCGGGCATGGACGTAATTGAACATCCATCGCGTGTGGCCGTTCAGGTACCAGTTCAGGCCCACCGTCCAGTCTTGGAGTACCCCGCCCTGCACGTCCCCATCCGTCAAGTCCAATCCGGAATACCGCACGACCAACTCCCAAGCCCCGAAGCCCCCCTCTCGGAAATTCCGCCGGGGCTTCGTCCGGTCAAAGGCCCCCGAGGCCTTCTTGTACGCCCGATGCTCTCCCGTCAGGAACACGCCCGCATAGACGTAGTATCCCTGAAACCGAAGACTTCCCCCGACCGGCCGGTCCACCCCGACGCTCATATACTCCCCCTGGAGCGAGAACGGCCCGACTACCCAAGCCGACTCCAAGCCCACGATGTCGACCCCATCGGCCTTTAGCGTCCCCGTGTCGACCAGATACGGAGAAATATGGACCTCCGGCCGCTGACGGAACCGCACGACCCCCTCCAGCGGGTCCTTTCGCGTGTAAGCGGCCCCCACATGGAACAGATACCGACCCTTCTCCCGATACCACGGCAGGCCCGTTACCCGGGCCGTGACGTTCCAACCCCCGGCACCGATGCTGTCCCCTGAAGTCTCGGCCTCCCGAAAGACCCCGATTGCCCAGGTGACCCGTTCCCCGGCCACGGCGTTCTGCAGGAGGAGACCCGTATTCCGAGCCGGCGCAAACACGTTGGGAAGGGCCCGTTCCATGAAGGTAATAAAGCGGCTACTCGTCAACTCCTCTAAGGAAAAGGGCTCCCTCTGATGACCGACCCGCAGGGTCCCCACGCCGGGCAATTGCTCCAGGCTGATGAAAACGTCCGTGAAGGCGACCCGGCCTCCGGCCAGGTCCATCTCGATCTTGTACTTGACCTGACTGGCCAGGCCTCCCTCGATGAACATGCGGGCCCGCCGGAACTCGGCCCCCGTCTTCAGGGCTCCGAACCGGGCTTCTATGTCGTCCCCCGTGGCGGACGCCAGCCAGTCCACCTGGATGCGGCCTCCGACCTTCGGTGCCTCCTCGGCGGCCCCCGCCGGCACGGCCAGGCTCAACAGGAGGACGGGAAAGAGGATGCCCTTGAGAAACGTTCGGGTGCTGTCTTGCATGGCCAGACCTCCTTCCAGTGTTTTCGTAAAGGGCTACGTAGCGGCCTGCTGAGGATAAACCGGCCCCGTTAACCCCCGGTTAAGGCTTTCCAACCCTTCCGTCAGGCCCCGGCCCCCACCGAAGACGGATGATGGATGGATTCGCCGAATCCCCGGCTCCCCTATTGCCCTACTGCCCTACTGCCTTACTGCCCTATTGCCTTATTGCCCTACTGCCTTATTGCCTTACTGCCTTACTGCCCTATTGCCTTACTGCCCTCCTGCCGCCTCACACCCGTTCGAGCCGGACCTTGGTTTCATAGAAGACCACGCTGGCTCCTACGGGATCACTCAGGGGCGTGTTGTTTAAGACCGGGTCGAGGCGCATGGCGGCGTTCAGGTGGATCCCCCGCGCTCGTCGTTCGTCTCCGGGAATGGTCCGGCCGTCGATCCAGAAGTCACTGGCCCCATAGGCCCAGTGACCGAAGCCGAGGGCGAAGGCGATAGTACCCGGCCGAAGGCCCTCGACAACCCGGACAGTCCCGATCAGGGGCTTACGGTGCCCGTTCCCCAGGTCCCAAGCCCCGTCCGGATTCGAGGCAGATATCACCCGCACCTGGTCGCCGTCCTTCAAGCCCAAACGCCGGGCGTCCTGGCGATGAATGAGGATGGCATTTTCGGGAAGACACCCCAGGAGCCAGTAGTTAGAGATCGTCCGGGATTTGGTCATGGTGATCTCCCGGTAGGTGATCAGCGTAAGGTCGTATCCCTCGTCCTCGATGGGGCGGCCCATGCAGTCGGTGTAGGGCGGGTAAAACCGGGGGATTCCGCTGAAAAATTCCCCGGTCATGGAGTTGCGGGTGGTCGCCACCTTTTCGCTGTACAGGTTGACCAAGCGCCCATAGCGGTTTTTCACCCAGTTTCCTTCATAGCCGTCCTCGTAGTCGGCGAAGCGGCCGCCGCGGTTGAGCACGTAAATGACCCTGCGCCACCAGTCCCGCCCGGTCGAGTCGACCACCGCCTGCCGCCACCGGGCCGCGTCGAAAACGGTCGGGGGCAAGTGTCGACGGGCCTGCATGAAGAGTTCGACCTCCGCGTCCGAGGCCTCGGGGACCTCCTGACCGGGTCGTTCGCCGGCGGCCACGTTTGCGACCATCTTCAGGTAAAAGTGGTCGGGATGGGTGAAATCTACACCGGGACCCAGGCCGTTCGGGCCAAAGCCGGGCAGGCCGAGTTTCTCGGCGATCGCCATCAGGACGGCCTCAAGCGAGATAGGCATTTCCTGACCGAAGACCCGGACCGTTTCGGGAATCGGGGCGATGACGGGTTGCCGGACCGGCTGAATCTTATGGGCAAAGCCCGGATGCGACCCATGGAACTCCCATCGCTCCAGGTAGGAGAGGTCGGGGAAGATGTAGTCCGCATACATGCTCGTCTCCCCGACGGTGATGTCGATGGCGATGAAGAGAGGCAGGCGTTTGGGGTCGGTCAGGATAGGGATCAGTTGGTCTCCCCCCGGTAAGGCATAGACGGGTGTCCCCATGTAGAGGATGAGACACTGCACCGGATACGGATACCGGTCGCCGATACTCGGGATGACTTCCTGATAGATGTCCGAGGCCAGGGGGTAAAAGGGTCGTCGGGCCGGGTAGCCCTGAAACAACGTGGTTTCTTCATACGCAACCTCGTGCCGGATGATGCTGAGGCCGAAGGGCTTCATTTTCGCCGGATGCATGCGCTCCAGGGGGAAGGGCATCCCCTCCTTGTCTCCGACCACGTTCCAGGCGCTGGCTCGGATGAAGCCGCCCCGATGGTCATAGTTGCCGATGAGCAAGTTCAGCACGTTCCACGCGAAACAGTTGTAGAAGCCGTTCGTGTGTTGACTGACCCCGCGGTGGACGTCCGCGACGGCGCGCTTGCCGTGGCGCGTAAATTCCTCGGCCAGGGCGACGACCTCCTGCAAGGGCACACCACAGATGTCAGCCCATTCCTGGAGGGTATGCTCGCAGGACGCCTCGTAAAGGACCTGAAGGGCCGACTTCACCCGGACGGTGCGGCCGTCCGGGGTCTGCAGGTACGTGTCCACCCACAGGTCACCCTCCACGGGGTTCTGGTCGTCGTTGGGGTCGAAGGCGACGGGACGTCCCTCTCGCATGACGACGAAGAGTTCGTAAGCGTACTCCGTCCCGTCGTCGGCCCTTCGCTTTAGGGGCTCCGCCAAGCCGACCTCGGAAGCCCGCAGGAATTTCCCCGGGCGACCGTCTTCCGCGATCGAGACCAGCCACGCGGCGTTGCTCCAGGTCGGTTCCCCGTCGGCCCGGGCGGCCGCCCGATTCGCATTGGCCAGGTATCGGGCGTCGTACCGACGGTTTTCCAAGATCCAACGGATCATCGCCATCGCCAGAGCCCCCTCCGTACCCGGTCGGATGGGGAGCCACTTCCAGGCTTTGGCCGCCGTCTTGGACAGTCGAGGGTCCACCACGGCAATCTTCATCCGACCCTCGACGATGGCGTTCGTAAGGCGCGGGGTGCGACCCGGAGGGCCGTAGTTGGCCTCGAAGGGGGAGGCACCTACGAAGATCACGAACGCCGCGTTCGCCAAGTCTGCCTGCCAGTAGAATTTTTCCCCGCCGGTCCATTTCACGGCGTGGGCCTTGGGGTCATAGGCCCACTGCTCGCTCATCGCCTTGCCGGTAAAGTAGAGGGAGCCCTGACAAACCGTCGTGTGACCGTGGGCGTTGACAGACCCAAAGGAATCCTGCACGAAGCGAGTGATGAAGTGCTTTCGACCGTCCTTGACCCGACCCCACAGGAAGACGAGCTGGTTGTTACGCGGCCCCAAGTCCGGATGGTCTGGGTCGATGAGGGTGTGGAGGTGCTCCCGGAATTTCGCTTGAAACTCGGCGATCGCACGGGTGAGGGCCTCCTGGGGAGCCTTCCCCTCGTGAACCTGGCGGGCCGTTTTGCGAAGCTCCTGCACGGCGTCCGCCATCTCTCGGGAGACCCGGGGGTCTCGTAAGGCCCAAAGGTCCTTCAAGCCGGGGACATAGCGTTTCTCCTCTCCCGGGACGTGCCGAAAGAGGTACCCGCCCTGGACGATCTCCTCGATGGCCTGGTCAAAGGGAATGGTCATCCACTTGTTTTCGCCTCGTCGGCCCGCCCGTTTCAGGACCTTGCGAATCCGATAGGGGTCGTAGACGGTCTGAAGTCCTGCCTGCCCCTTGGGACAAATCGCGCCGTCGATGGCCGCCGTGACGAAGGGAGAGGTCTCATAGGGGAGATGAGGGAACAAGGCATGGGGAGCCCGGGGATTCCCGTCGATCTTGACGGCGACCCCGTCCTGCAGTTTTACCTTGATGCCGCATCCCGTATTGCACTGCAGGCAAGACGTGTAAAGGATGTTTTCGGGCTTCGCCAGTTCGTAATCGACCGGCGACGCGTCCCGGACGTCTCGGTCCCTCGACGCACATCCGGCGATACCCAAGAGGGACCCACCAAGCAGGGCCGAGGAGACCAGAAACTCTCGCCGTGACAGTCCCCGACTCTCGCCCTTCCGCTTCATGGCTCTACCTCCTCCCGATGGACTCGGAAACCCTCCCATCGGTGAAGCCATCGACAGGCACCATAAAAGAGGCCCAACCCCAGGGCGATGATAAAGGCCACGACCAGCCACTCATGAAGAGACGGTACGTAACCAAACTGGAGACGGCGGTCCATGAAAGCCTCCTGAAGGCCCCGCAAAGGAGGCGTCACCAGACCGGGGATGACTACATTGAGACGGACCGCCATGAAGCTAACGGCGATCAGCAGTCCCGCCAGACCCCACCCTTCGACCCGTCGGCTCCAAAGGATGAGCCCCAAGGGAATCAGACTCCCGATCAGCAGGTGCACGACCCAGAAGACCCACCAGTAGGGCCCGAAGAGGATGAGTCGAAGGGATTCGACCTCTTCTCCGAATCCATACCACAGGGGCACCGAGAACTCGGCCCACTCCAAGAGGAGGTCCAGGGCCAGGAGCCCGCCGACGATCCGGCTCAAGAACCGTAACGTGGCCCACTTTTCCGGATCGGGCAGGGGATAAACGAAGCTCAGCACAAACAGGAGGAGCCCACCCCCGGAGACGAGGGCCCCCGTCAGAAACAAGACGGGCTGGATGGGGCTGTGCCAGTATGGACGGGCGGCGACCGTGGCAAAGAGCGCCCCGACACCCCCGTGGAACATGACCGCTAAGGGAATTCCTAAGACCCCCAGGAGACGAAGCGTATAGGGTGCAGGAAGCCGCCAGACCAGGAGGACGACCGCCCCGAGTGTCAGGGCAAAGAAGGCCATAAGCCCTTCATCTTGAATCCACCCTCGTCCGTGAGCTTGGGTCGTCCAGAGCGGTACCAACACGACCAGGACGACTATAAGGGCCAGGCCGGCAACCCGCCATAGCCGTCGTAGATCCACCAAGCCCAGGGGTACGGTCACAGCCTCCACAGAGGCCTTCCGAAAGACCACCAAGTACAACTCCCCAAGGAGCAAGAGGAAATAAGCCGAATATAGCCAGACCATCCACGCCATCATGGACCGAAAGTTCGGTCGTATAAAGACATAGTAGAAACGTTCCATGTGCCCCAGGTCGAACCAAATGCTGAGTAGGGCCAGAAACAGGGTGATCACCGCCGTGACGAGGGCGATCGGACCGACCCGTTCAAGCGCCCGCATGCGGAACCCATAGACCAGAGAAGACAGCAAAAATGCACCGGCCGAGAGGCCGATGAAATATATATACGCACTGACCCAGAGGCCCCAGGTGACGTAACTGCCGTAATGGGCATAGTGATGGCCCCATCCCAGACGCTGGACCACACCGACGGTCCCAAGTCCCAACAGAACGACCCAGAGAACCCTCCAGTACTGCATCCCCGGTAGTTCACAACACGCCCGACGATGCCGACTCTCCATGCCCGTTCCTCCTCAGGTGAGGTAGTACACTCGAGGCTCTGTCCCCAGTTCCTCTTTCAAACGCAGGACGTTCGGCCGGGCTATGAGCTCCGCCACCAGCGACGCGGGATCGTTGGCGTCTCCAAAGTACGTCGCCCGACCGATACAGGTCGTCACGCACTGGGGAAGCAGACCCCGCTCGATACGGTGCAAACAGAAATGGCATTTGCGGGCATTGCCGACCGGACTGGTCTCGACCGGCACCCACCCGAGTACCCGCTTCTTTTCCCCCCGGTGCCACCGGCGATGGTACTCAAAACTCGGAGCCGTTTCGCACGGGGCGACCGCCGGTGTGCCGTCCGTGTAGAACTCTCCAAAATCAAAGGTCCGGGCCCCATAAGGGCAAGCCGTGATGCAGTACCGACAACCGATACAGGCCTCATAGTCGATCACGACGATGCCGTCGGGACGACGCCAGGTCGCATGGACCGGACAGACTGGCACACACGGCGGCTTCTCACATTGCATGCAGGGGCGCGGGATGAACCGGCGAGTCACATGGGGAAATTCCCCAATTTCCTCTTCGATCACCGGCCGATAGACCACGCCCGGCGGTAACTTGTTTTCGACGATACAGGCCACCGTACAGGCTTTACAACCCACACACTTGCGCAGGTCGATGACCATGACCCACCGGCGCTGTTCGATGGGCTTCTGGAGCGCGCGCCGGAGGTCCCGCATCATGCGGATGAGCGGGTCTTCATCCGGCCGAGGCTCCGGCAGTTCCGGAATCTCCGGAAGGCCCTGCCCCGGCTCCTGCGCATGAGCCGACGACCGACCCAGGACCGCGGGCGCGACCAGCCCCGCAAAGACCGCGCTGGCGATCTTCTGGAGCACCTCCCGGCGGGTGACGCCCGCTTTCTCGGAGGACGACTCCGGATGACGCTCCATCGGATACCTCCCCATGATTCCAGGTCATTCCTCGATGTCATCGAAAATGAGTGCAAATGCGGTGCCAATCAGACCGGCTTCGACGGCGGGACGACGAAGAGACCTCACCCCGGGGGCGCGTGTTACCACCGGAAAGACTCCTGGCTTGCGACTCAGGCGTCCCAAATCTGGGACTGGGACCGTTGGTTCCCGTACCGGAAATGAATCACGACAGAGATAGACGGGAAGCCACAAAACCGTGGACCCGGCCGGAATACCCGGAAGGGTCGTCTCAAAAATGAGACTACCTTTCCAAAGGTGGAAGCGACGGAGTAACAGGGTAACAAACCCCTCATCCCAAGGGGTGCCTTCGGCATCGGAAATTTTCACGAAGTACTACGGAAGGGCCGGCGCGGAGCGGGAAGTAGACAGGCATCACAAGAATACCAACCCCGCAATGACACCCAGCCCAAAGGTGACGGTCCCCAATAGGACGGGAACCCGCCAGTCCTTTAGCGCCGACCCAAAAATGATGAGACAGGGGAGACTGACGACCGGAAGCGAGACCAGGAGCGCGGCGGCCGGTCCCGTCAAGCCCTGGGCCACCAGGACGGCGGCCACGGGAATCTCGGTCCACGTAGCCACCATCAGGAGCGTCCCCAGGCCCGCCGCCAACAGGATTCCCCTCACGTCGTTGGTCAGGGTCGAAGGCATGAAGGTGACGACGGCACCCGCTACGAGGGCTCCTATCCCCAAGAGAGGGACGACGACCCGGCTTACCCGCCAGGTGCTCCCAAGCCACGCTCGAATCACCCCGGCCGGCGTGACGACTACGCCCTTGGGGGGCTCGAACCGCAAGAGCTGACTGTAGCGACCGAACCCTCGCGTGAGGAGTCCCCCGACCCCGCGGGGTGGGTTTGAAGCGACCCGCCGGGGAAGCCGACTCGCAACGGCGGCAACCCAGGATGCCGTGAGCAAGACGAGGAGGAGTCCCCCCAAAATCCTCAGGAGGGCATAGGGCCGGGGCAATAGGACGGCCGCCAGGAACAGGGTCGTGACGTTGAGCGCCGGGGACGCCAGCAGAAAGGCTGTCGACGAGACCAGGGCATTCTCTGTCCGACCCGCCTTATAGATCGAAGCGGCGATGGGAGCGGCGCAACACGAGCAGAAGGGCTGGGGCAAGGCATACATGACCCCGCCCAGTAGGCTCCGAAACCAGCCGGCCCCGCCGGGGATGACCCAACGGCCGAAATAGAGGGGAAGCGCCACGACGCCCAGGCCCGCCCACAAAAGGGCCAGCAGGGTCGCATGCCAGACCAACGCCAAATAGTTCACCGTGATGACGAACGGCCGCCCCACCCGAGGCGTCGCCGCCAGGGGCAAGAGCTCGGCCTGGCCCGGAAGCTGACCCGGGTCCAGTCCCAGGGTTCCGATGCTCATCCGCCCGGCCTTGGCGATTCGGGCCGCCGCCACGCCCCGATAGAGAAGCAGGGTGTCGACCGTCAGGAATACGGCCAGAATCAGGAGGACCACCTTCGCCAGCGCCTGAAGGCGAGCCCGGTCGAGCCGTCGCCGCGCTTCCCAGCCCCTCAGGTACACATACGCCATGACCAGACCGACGGACCCAAGGCCCAGCCCCCCGAGGTGATACGGACTCAGAGACACCCACGGGGTTCTCAGGGCGTATCTCTGTAGGAGGAACCCCCGTCGCATGTCCACGAGGCTTAGGAGCACGACCCCCAGAGAGACCAAAAACAGGCCCAGCGCCGCCCCGTACGTCCAACCTACCCCGTGAGAACGCTTTTCTACCCCCACGGCTCCCTCTCGCCCGCCGAAAGGGCCTTCCCGTGCCGCAAAGGGGCCAACCGTCCCATTATGCATCACGAAGCCTCCGGGTCGATGAAGCGGGAATGGCCGTTCATCCCCTTCGCCCGGCTGGGTAAAGGGGACGATGGTGAGTCACGGAACGGTTTCCCATTCTAATCCTATCCAGGCCCTGCACGCCAGTGCGGGGCTACTGCTTTGTTAAGACATAGATGCAGGATACAGGATGCATGATGCAGGTATAGAAAGGGCCAGGATTCGGATTACCTGGTACCCGGAACCTGGTACCTGGTACCCCTACATCATTCCCAACAAAGCAGTAGTGCTCTGTTAATATTTGAGATGTGGGAATGGGGCATGGGTTCCAGGTACCGGGTGCCAGGTACCGGATACCCGATACCCGGTACCGGATAGACGACGTTCCGGTTGACGGCGGCCGTCGAGAGGATTAGGATTAAAACAGAGGCGTCTTGGGGGCGCGCCTGTAGCTCAGTTGGATAGAGCGTTGGCCTCCGGAGCCAGAGGTCGGGGGTTCGAATCCCTCCAGGCGCGCCATTTCGGACCCTCGGGGTCGGCTGGGGAGAAGCGATGGGCTTGACCTTTCCGACGTATCAGCCGGTCCGGAGAGCCCGATTCCCGAGGTCTTGGATTCAAGGCAAGGTGCAGGGCTCCAGTCATAACGGATGATGGACGGATTCTGGGGGGCGTTAGCTCAATCTGGCAGAGCACCGGACTCTTAATCCGGGGGTTGCAGGTTCAACTCCTGCACGCCCCACCACCCTGACCCCAGAAATCCCGCTTTCCCGTAAGCCAAACTTCCTGCCTGCCGTTCCCTGAAATCTTTCCCAAACTCAGATACTTTTCGGCTTACCAGACCATTCCGGACAGATTTTGGCACCACGCGGCACCGAAAGGCATTGCTTATTACCATCCACTTCGAGTCTTGATATATCCAATTTCTCCTGATAGACATGCCTTTTTCACAACTCCTCCGCACCCCCTTTTTCCCGTCAGGACCAAGAAACAGGTGCCGGGTGTCAGGTCCCAGGTGCCAGGTACCCGGGATCCGTTTCTATCCTGCATTCTGCATACCCGGTGCGCGCGTTTTCCGGTGGCCGGGCTCGGTCTTCGGTACTCGGTGTTCGGTCCTCGGCGTCGATTCGGTGCCAGTTATCGGATGCCAGGTACCCGGCACCGGTAGCGATCGTATACGGTTACTGGGCGGCCAAGGACCCGACGGCCGAGCGGGTCCTGATCCCCCTGCTGGACGTCCTGCAGAGCATCCCGGTCTTGGGTTTTATGCCGGGGCTTGTCCTGGCGATGACCGCCCTTTTTCCCTCGAGCCATGCGGGGTTGGAATTAGCGGCCGTCGTCATGATCTTCACGGGACAAGTCTGGAACATGGCCTTTAGTTGGTATCATGCCCTGCGGTCCGTGCCCCGGGACCTGGTCGAGGTCGCTGAACTTTATCGGCTGAGCGCATGGCAGCGGCTTCGGTGGGTAGAGGGGCCCTTCGCCACGGTCGGCCTCGTATGGAACAGTATGATGAGCATGGCGGGGGGATGGTTCTTCTTGATGGTCAGTGAGTCTTTCGTCCTCGGGGGGCGGGACTTTCGGGTGCCGGGCTTGGGTTCATACATGAGCGAGGCCGTGGCTCGAGGGGACATACGGGCGATGGTCCTGGCTGTCCTGGCCATGGTTCTCATGATCGTGGTCTTAGATCAGTTCCTGTGGCGGCCCGTCGCGGTATGGTCTCAGAAGTTTCGGATCGAGGAGGTCGGTTCGGGGGGAGAAGCGCGCTCGTGGTTTCTCGAATGGTTTCGGCGTTCCGCCCTGGGGCGTTGGTTGCGCCGTCGGATGCGTCGGGTCCGGGATTCGGGGGGAGGCCGGATGAAACGGGAGTCCCGCCTCGACGTCCTGAGCGCTCGTCCGGCCCGGGTCCTGAGGGTCGTCGAAAACCCCTTGCCGCGCCCCCGGGATTATCGGGACCCGGCGTTCCTCGAGTTAGTCGACTACCTCCACGAAGTCATCGTCGGCCATGAGATACCCGACGTCCCGACGCCCCTCCCCCCGTCCGAGTCTATCTGGGAACGCCTGCCCGACGCCAGCACCAGCGAGATCATCGGTCTCCTGGAGTATTTGGACGCCCGGGGAGGTCGGGAAAATATCTTTCGGATCGCCGCCGAGACGAGCCGGGAATTCGGTCGCATCATCGCCGTCGTCAAGGCGGCCGAGATGTTGAACCTCGTCGAGACGCTCCGGCAAATGGTCGTGATCTCCTCGATCGGCCGGCGCTTCGTCCAGGCGGGCCTGGAGGAGCGGAAGGCCCTCTGGCGAGAGCAACTCTTCCGCCTGCGTCTGTTCCAAAGCGTGTGGGACCTTCTCTTGCGTCAGCCGGACCATACAGTGGATGCCGACCTGGTCCGGGAGAAAATCATCTTTGCCATGCCGGAGGAGGACTACGAGAGGGTTTTCACGACCCTCATCCGCTGGGCCCGCTTTGGCAATCTCCTGGACTATGACGAGGCGAGCAACCGAGTCCGGATCAGGTCTGAACGGGTCTCACCGGTCGCTTCGGCCGGATAGGCGACGTCCAGAGGGTCTTCGACGCCGTATCCGGAAAGCCCCGGAGCCCATAGGGGTCCGTCGGCCGGGTACCCCTTGTCGTTCGGCGACGGAGGCCTCGGAGGGCTCCTGGGGGCCCCGGGGGGCCCGACGCGCGACTCGCCTGGCCTGAACCCTGACGGTGCATGCCTATCTTTTCACGGCCCACCCCCTTGAGCCCATGCGGTCCGCCTCCCGGTCGTTGGCGAAGACCCGCAGGCGGCGGACCTCCCCCCTTCCCTCTCGGGAACCCTCAAGCGGGTCTTGTCCCAAGACCCCCTCGGAAGGCCCCCCGGAAACGGTCTCTGAGACACTCCCAGACGCGGTGATGTCTCGGTCGCCGAAGGGGGTTTGCAGAAATCGCCGCATCGGAATACTCCTGGCCATAGGGGACTTCCTTGGAATGAGTGTTTTCTCCCTCCCTTTTACCTCCCATGAGGTCCCCTGTCACCTCCTTGTCCCATCTCATGTCCGAACCTGAGTCGGGCTTCATTGACTTGCACCCCCTGAAGCCTAAACTTGTAACATGAAGCCAGTCCCCGGAGGTGAACCGCATGGAGACGGTCCCCGACGTTTTGACCCGGGTGCAGGAACTCCTGCGGCCCGAGTCTTACCGCAAACTTCACTGGGAAGGCACCTTTGAGGAGTACCTCCAGATCTTTCAGCAGAACCCCCGCGTGGCCCGCTCGGCCTTCCAGCGCCTGTACGACATGATCCTGTCGTACGGCTACGAGTGGATCGAAGACGGCAAGGACCAGCTTATCCGCTACCGCTTCTTCTATAGTCCGCCCTTTGCGCCGGAGGACGCCGTCTACGGCCTGGAACGGCACCTGATGCAACTCGTCAACATCTTTAAGGCGGCCGCTCGGGGTTATGGCCCCGAACGGCGGGTCATCCTCCTGCACGGTCCCGTCGGTAGCTCCAAGAGCACGATCGTGCGTCTACTCAAGCGGGGCCTCGAGGAGTACTCCAAGACCGACGAAGGCGCCCTCTACTCCTTCAGCTGGATCCCCATCGAGATCGACCCCGACGACTGGTACCGGACGCCCGATTCGTCGGTCCTCCACCCCTGTCCCATCAACGAGGAGCCCCTCAAGCTGATTCCCACCGAGGTCCGAGACGTCATCCTCGAGGAAGTCAACCGCCGTCTACCGGATGACCAGCAGATCTTCGTCGAGGGCGACCTGTGTCCGCCTTGTCGTTTCATGTACCGGGAACTCATGCGCAAGTACCAGGGCGACTGGAATCGGGTCATCCGCCACGTGCGGGTCCGCCGCCTGATCCTGTCGGAGAAGGACCGGGTCGGGATCGGGACTTTCCAGCCGAAGGACGAAAAGAACCAGGACTCGACGGAACTAACGGGCGACATCAACTACCGGAAGATCGCCATCTACGGGTCTGATTCGGACCCCCGGGCCTTCAACTTCGACGGGGAGTTCTGTGTGGCCAACCGGGGCCTCATCGAGTTCATCGAGGTCCTGAAGCTGGACGTGGCCTTTCTGTACGACCTCCTGGGCGCCTCCCAGGAGCACCTCATCAAGCCCAAGAAGTTTGCCCAGACGTACATCGACGAGGTCATCATCGGTCACACCAACGAGCCCGAGTATCGCAAACTTCAGAACAACGAATACATGGAAGCCCTCCGGGACCGGACCATCAAGGTCGACATCCCGTACGTCCTCCGACTCAGTGACGAGATCAAGATCTACCAGAAGTACTTCAACCCCGAGCGGGTTCGGGGCAAGCACATCGCCCCCCACACCCTGGAAGTCGCCGCCATGTGGGCCATCCTGACGCGGCTGGAGGAACCCAAGATTTACAACATCACCCTTATGCAGAAGCTGAAGCTATACAACGGTAAGATGATCCCGGGCTTCACGGCGGACATGGTCGCCGAGCTTCGCAAGGAGGCCCGTCGGGAGGGCATGTTCGGCATCTCTCCCCGCTACGTGCAGGACAAGATCTCCAACGCCCTCGTCGCCGACCCGACGGTCACCTGCGTGAATCCCTTCATGGTCATGAATGAAATGGAGGCGGGCCTGGACCACCACTCCCTGATCAGTTCGGAGGACCAGCGCCGGTACTACCGGGAGCTGATGGCCCTTGTCCGGTCCGAGTACGAAGAGATCATCAAAAACGAGGTCCAGCAGGCCATCGTCGCCGACGAGGAGGCCATCAACCGGCTGTTCTTGAACTACATCGACAACGTCCGGGCCTACACGCTGGGCGAGAAGATCCGCAACAAGTACACGGGCCAGTACGAAGAGCCCGACGAGCGGCTCATGCGTTCCATCGAAGAGAAGATCGATATCCCCGAAAACCGCAAGGACGACTTCCGACGGGAGCTGATGAACTACATCGGGGCCCTGGCCGTCAGCGGGAAGGGCTTCGACTACCGGTCCAACGAGCGGCTGTACCGGGCCCTCCAGCTGAAACTCTTTGAAGACCAGAAGGACGCCATCAAGCTGTCCAGCCTCGTGACCAGCGTCGTCGACAAGGAGACGCAGGAGAAGATCGACATCATCAAGGCCCGCATGAAGCGGAACTTCGGATACTGCGACATCTGCGCCTCGGATGTCCTCCACTACGTCGCCAGCATCTTTGCCCGGGGCGACATCAAGCAGTAGCCGGGCCCCCGGATGGGGACGGCTTTCGGGCCCATGGACGGCCCCAGTCAGCAGACGCCATGGCACTCCAGATTGAACGGGACTATCAGCGTTTCCGGGAAATCGTCAAGGGCAAGATCCGGGAGAATCTCCGCAAGTACATGAGCCATGGCGAGATCCTGGTCCCCCGGGGGCGGGGTGTCGTCAGCATTCCGCTCCCGCGCATCGAGATCCCCCACTTCCGGTTCGATACCCGGAAGATGGGCGGTGTCGGCCAGGGCGAGGGCGACATCGGGACGCCCATCGGCGTCGGCGAGGTCGAGGGCGGTGCGGCCGCCGGGGACCAGCCCGGCGAACACCTCCTGGAGGTCGAGCTGACCTTTGAGGAGCTCGTCCAGATTCTGGCCGAGGAGCTCGAACTCCCCCGGATCGTCCCCAAGGGGAAAGAGGACATCTACGTCGAGAAGGAGCGTTATACGGGGATCGCCCGTTCGGGGCCCGAGTCGCTCCGCCACTTCAAGCGCACGTATAAGGAGGCCCTGAAGCGTCAGCTCATCGCCGGCCTGTACGACTTTGAGAACCCCGTCGTCGTCCCGATTCGGGAGGACCGTCGCTACCGGAGCTGGAAGGTCCGGCTGGTCCCCATCGCCAAGGCCGTCATCCTGTATATGATGGACGTTTCCGGTTCGATGGGACCGGAGCAGAAGGAGATCGTTCGCCTGGAGAGCTTCTGGATCGACCTGTGGATCCGACACCACTACAAGCGGACCGAAACGTGTTACATCGTCCACGACGCCGCCGCCAAGGAGGTCGACCGGGAGACGTTCTTCCGCCTCCGGGAGGGCGGGGGGACCCGGATTTCGTCGGCCTACAAACTGGGCTGGGAGATCATCCAGGAGCGGTTCCCGCCCGACGAATGGAACATCTACGTCTTTCAGTTCTCCGACGGGGACAACTGGGACGGAGGCGACACCGAGACCTGCATCCGGCTCTTGCGGGAACACTACCTGCCCCACGTGAACCTCTTCTGCTACGGCCAGGTCAAAAGTGCTTACGGGAGCGGCGACTTCATCTACCACCTGGAACGGCACCTCGGCCGGGCCGAGAACCTCATCCTGTCCCGGATCAACAGTAAGGAGGAAATATACGACTCTATTAAGACTTTTTTGGGAAAGGGGAAGTAGCGCTGAGATAAGATGCAGGATGCGGACCCGATGGGCGCGTTTTCCAGCTCGGTCTTCGGTGCTCGGTGTCCGGCCCTCGGCGTCGGACCGGGTCAGGTACCGGGTATCCGGTACCAGGTGCCGGGTGCCCGGTACCCGATACCTGGAACCCGGGACCTGGGATCGGATGCCTGAATGGAAGGCCGGGACCCCGGCGGATGCCCCGGCTCACACTTCGAAAAACGCGCCCATGGGGTTTGCATCGTGTATCCTGCATCTTTTTAAGATTACATTTGGGGTGGGGAAATTGGGCATGGGTGCCGGGTACCCGGTGGCCGGAATCCTGGCCCTTTCTATCCTGCATCATGCATCCTGTATCCTGCATCCATATCTTAACAGAGTAGTAGCCCGGCGTTGGGACCTGGGCGCTCTACCGAATTCGGAACGCCCCGGACCGAACACCGGTCAGGATGCCGACGATGGCCCGATGGACGCACGAACAGATTCAGGACCTCATCCAGGAAGTCTACGAGTACGTCCTTCAGGAGGGGTTGGACCCCCTGGAGACGGTCTTCGAGATCGTCGACTATGAGACGATGAACCAGCTGGCCGCTTACGCGGGCTTCCCGAAGCGTTACCCCCACTGGAGCTTCGGGATGGAGTACGAGTACATCCGCCAGAGCTATCGGTACGGCCTCCACCGTATCTACGAGATGGTCGTCAACAACGACCCCGCCTACGCCTATCTCCTGGAGAGCAATACCCTGGTCGACCAGAAGATGGTCATCGCCCACGTGTTTGCCCACTCGGATTTCTTTAAGAACAACACGTGGTTTTCCAAGTCCAACCGCAAGATGATCGACACGATGGCCAACCACGAGGCGACCATCCAGACCTATATCGAGCGTTACGGCCCCGAAGAGGTCGAGTCCTTCTTGGACATCTGCCTGTCGCTGGAGGACCTCATCGACTTTCACTCCCTGTTTATTCCCCGCAAGAGCCGCCAAAAGCCCGAGGAGGTTCAGCCCCGACCGACGCCCGTCAAGCTGAAAGTCCCCCGCCCCTACCTGGACCCCTACATCAACCCGCCCGAGTTCATCGAGGCCCAAAAGCAACAGCACGAGAAGAAACGCCAGACCCCGCCGCCCTTCCCCATCGCCCCGGAGAAGGACGTCCTGCTGTTCCTCATCGAGCACGCCCCCCTCGAGAACTGGCAGAAGGTCATCCTCTCCATCATCCGGGACGAGAGCTACTACTTTGCCCCCCAGCGGGCGACGAAGATCATGAACGAGGGCTGGGCCACCTTCTGGCACTCCCGCATCATGACCCGGTACCTCTTGAAGGACTCGGAAGTCGTCGAATACGCCGACAAGCATTCGGGCGTCCTGGCCGCCCCGCCCCATCGGCTCAATCCCTACAAACTGGGCTATGAACTGTGGAAGGACATCGAGGAGCGGTGGAACAAGGGCCGGTTCGGCCCCGAGTGGGAGGCCTGCGACGACATGCGGGTCAAGGCGCAGTGGGACCGGAAGTTGGGCTTAGGCCTGCAAAAAATCTTTGAAGTCCGTCGGTTTGCCAATGACCTGACGTTCATCGACCAGTTCCTGACCGAGGAATTCTGCGCCCGTCACAAGCTGTTCGTCTATCAGTACAACCGGGAGACGGGTTACTACGAGATCAAGGACCGGGACTACCGCAAGGTCAAGCAACAACTCCTCCTTCAGCTGACCAACTTCGGCAAGCCCATCATCTACGTCCAGGACGGCAACTACAAGAATCGGGGCGAACTGTACCTGAAGCACAAACACGAGGGCGTCGACCTGGACATCCCTTACGCCAAGGAGACCCTGAAGAACATCTACGCCCTCTGGAAGCGACCCGTCCACCTGGAGACGGTCATCCAGAATCGGCGGCGGGTCCTGACCTACGACGGCGGCTCCCACCTGGAAGTCCAGATGGCCTGACTCCCCGGCGGGGACGCAAGCGATGGGGGGTAACGGAGGGGCGGAGTTTCACCCCTTGGCCCGTCGCTCCGTCACTCCGTTACTCCTTCTCCGTGAAACGACCCGGCTTGCCCCGCGAGAAGCAAGTCGCCCATATTAAAACGACGCGTGGAGGTACGGGCATGGCCGAATGGCCCCGCATCCAAAAGTTTTGCCACCACCTGTCGGCCCAGTCTGCCGGTCCGGCGGTCCTCGACCTCGGCGACCTTCAGGTCGAGTGCCACGTGACCGACTCGGACCGTTGGGCCGTCGTCCTCCACCGGCTCACCGTCTACTGGCGGGTCCCCGACGCTTGTACGCCGGCCCGACATCAATTTCGCCGTCTGGTCGAATCGTGGTGTACGACGGTCGACTACCTGACCGAACCCCTCCATGTCGTCGAGTGGGAGCCCCGGGAGTGGACCGCCTTAGTCCGCTCGGTCCGGCCGGCCGAGTGGCCCGACGGTCGCCGCAGTTACTATGAGCTCTGGTGGCACGGCCTGTCGAACCCATGGTACGTCCACATGGAACGGAAGAGCGTCGCCGACGACGGACCGGCCCAGACGGTCGGCATGGTGTGGTCCCGCGACGTCCTGGCCCGCTGTGTCATGGACACCCATCGTCTGTGGCGCCAGCTATGGGGTGCCGCTTCCCCGGAGTAACGACGACCTGATGATTCATCGTCCCGGACAGGCCCCGGGATAGAGAGCAGGCTGGGAAATACCGGTACCGCGGGGTCTTGGAGGGCTCCCGATGCGGGACTTTCGAAAGTTTTTCATCGGTCTTGCCCTTCTCGGTCTTGGGACAGGTGTCCCCCTCGTCCCTTCTCAGGAGAGCCCCCCGACGACGGCCCTGAAGGAAAAGTATCGGCACTTCCTGGAAGTCACTCACTGGATCATGACCCCGAAGGAACGGGAGGTCTTCCAACGGCTCTCGACCGATGAACAGCGGGACCGCTTCATCGAACTGTTCTGGAAGATGCGGGACCCGACGCCGGGGACACCCGAAAACGAATACCGGGACGAGATGGAACGGCGCTTCGCTTACGTCAATCAACGATTCCGCTTTGGCGGCGTCCCCGGCTGGAAGACCGACCGCGGGCGGGTCTACATGGTCCTCGGACCGCCGAAGAGCATCGAACGCTTTGACATGGACCTGGACATCTATCCGACGGAGGTTTGGTACTACTACGGCGAGGGCCGACCCGGCCTGCCGGCCCACTTTGCGATGGTCTTCTACAAGCCCCGCGGGGTCGGGGACTATAAGCTGTACAGCCCCGTCGGCGATGGTCCCTATAGCCTGTTCATCCGCCCGGAGGGCCTGGACCCCTTCAACTATGAGGCCCTCTACGAGAAGCTCCAGGCCATCCATCCGACCCTGGCTCAGGTCGTCCTGTCTCCTATCCCGGGCGAGATCCCCTTAGGCTTCACGGCGTCTCCCGAAGCCGACCTCCTCATCGCCCGCATCCTCGAATCTCCCCGTGAGCACTTCGACGACTCCTACGCTCGGGATTTCGAGCGTTATGCCGGCATGATCGACATCGAAGAGGCGAACCGGTTTATCCCCGCCCGCTTTGCCCACACCCTCCAGTGGTGGCCCGACCTGGGGTACCACGTGTGGGCCTACGCCTTCCAGCCCGAGACGATCTCGGTCGCCGAGACGGACCAAGGGATTTACGCCATCTTTGAGACCGTCGGGTCCGTCGAAGACGAAGCGACGGGCCGGCGGGTCTATCAGTTCCAGAAACGCTTCCGGCTGGACTTTAAAGACGAGGCCGAACTCCGGCGGGTCCGGGCCAGCGGCATCCTCCTCCAGGACGCCGTTCCCCTGATCCCAGGGTCCTATCGCGTTCGCGTCCTCCTGAAGAACCCCCTCGGCCGGGAGTTCTCCTTCTGGGAGGACCGCCTGTCGGTCCCGGCTGTGCCGGCTGGCCCGACTTATGCCGACCCGCCCGTCCTGGGCTACCGCACGGAACCGGCCAACCCGGCTTTCCTGAGCCCCTTCCAAACGGGACTGTATCGGTGGGCCATCGACCTCAAACAGCAGTTTGCGGCCTCCGAGACCCTGTACGTGGGGAGCCGCGTGTACACGAAGGAGCCGGACGACGTCCACCTTCAGGTCGAGGTCCAGTCGGCCGAGCCGGGCCAGAAGGCCAGTTTGCAGTTCCGTCGACCGGCCTCGTTGACCCCGACGACCCTTTCGGACGTTTACGAATGGCTGATCCCGATTCCTTTAAAAGACCTCCCACCGGGCCGCTATCAAGTCGTCGTGACCCTCCAGAAAGGTCCGGCGACCGTCGGGACATGGACCCTGCCCTTCTCGGTCTCTCCCATGGGTGCCGTTCCTCACCCCCAGGTCTATGTCCGGTCCCTGCCGCGAACCAATCTCTTCGCCTGGGACCTGGCGGCCGGTGAGCAGGCCTGGTCCCAGAACCTCATGTCCCAAGCCGAAGCCTGGTTCCGACGGGCGCACCAGCGCAAGCCCGACTTTGAGCCTGCCGTCCTCCGTCTGGCCGAGTTTTACCTGGCGACGAAGCGGCCCGGCGAGGCCCTGAGTCTTCTACAAGCCTTACCGGCAGACAATACCCAGCGGCGGCTCTTCCAAGCCCTGGCCCACCAGGCGCTGAACGGGTGCGAGGCGGCCCTCCCCGAGATGGAACAGCTCCTCCAGGCCGGCCAACGCCACTGGCGCCTCCTACGGGCTCTGGGCCTCTGCTACTGGACGGCCGGCCAAAGGGACCGGGCCCGGCCTTTACTCCAAGACGCCCTGGCGGCGAATCCAGACCAACCCGACCTCCAGGTCCTCCTTGGGTCGGTCGAAAAGAAAGTGACGAGTAACGAGTGACGAGTGACGAGTAATGAGCAATAAATCATTGCCCTACTGCTCTGTTAAGATATGGATGCAGGATACAGGATGCATGATGCAGGATAAAAATGGCTCGGATTCCGCTTACCCGGTAGCCGGAACCTGGTACCTGGCACCATTCCCACATCTCAAATCTTAACAAAGCACTACTGCCGTACTGCCCTATTGCCCTATTGCCGTACTGCCCTACTGCCCTATCGCCGTATGTCCCTACTGCCGACTTCCGTATGGCCGTAGAAACGCATCCACCCCCTGCCTCCGGAACGACTTGAACACTGCCCCATTTCGGGTTGGACGAGGGGAGGTTATGCCTATTGCTAAGGAACTCTTGGAAATTCTCGCCTGTCCACTGTGCAAGACGCCGGTCGTCCTGACGCCCGACGGCCAGTGGCTGAAGTGCACCCAGTGCGGCCGCAAGTACCCCATCGAGGACGACATTCCGATTATGCTGGTCGATCGGGCGGTCATCGAGGAAAGGACGGAGTGACGAAGTGAAGCCGTTCAGAGACAGGCGAGGGCCGTTTGGGGCCGAGACGCGGGAATGGCCGCTTGACCCGCCTCAAAGTTTCGCTTATATTTTACCCTCGACCGGGCTTTCACGCAGTCGCATGGGGTCGTGAGCCCGACGGCCGGTCGGCCGCCCATCATCTCGGGAAAGTCGACAGCTCTGGGACGGATGAGGCCTTTTCCTGTTCCGCTGGCTGAGCCCGTTCCGCCCTGTCCAAGTCCCACTGGCCGATGGCTCGCCCGGGCTTTAGAATTCCCTCGAGGAGGATAGACCCATGGCTGTCAAGCGGGAAGAATCGGTTCTGCCCGTACAAGAAGAGAAGCGGCGGATGATCGAAGCGGCCATGCTCCAACTGGAGCGCCAATTCGGCAAGGGCGTCATTATGCGTCTCGGTCAAAAGGAAGCCGTCGCCCGGGTCCAGGTCATCCCGACGGGTATCTTGAGTCTGGACGCCGCCCTGGGCATCGGCGGTTTCCCTCGCGGCCGGATCGTCGAGATCTTCGGTCCCGAGATGTCGGGGAAGACGACTCTGGCCCTGCACATGATCGCCCAGGCCCAGAAAGACGGCGGCGTGGCCGTCTTCATCGACGCCGAACACGCCCTCGACCCGGAATATGCCGCCAAGTTGGGCGTCCGGGTCGACGACCTGATCATCTCCCAGCCCGACTATGGGGAGCAGGCCCTGGAGATCGCCGAGACGCTGATCCGGAGCGGCGGTGTGGACGTCGTCGTCATTGACTCGGTGGCGGCCCTCGTGCCGAAGGCGGAGTTAGAAGGCGAGATGGGGGATCAGCACGTCGGTCTGCAGGCCCGTCTGATGTCCCAGGCCCTTCGGAAACTGACGAGCATCGTCAACCGCTCCCAGACGTGCCTGATCTTTATCAACCAGATCCGGGAAAAGATTGGTCCGATGACCTACGGCGCGACGGAGACGACGCCCGGCGGCCGGGCCCTGAAGTTCTATGCCTCCCTCCGAATCGACATCCGCAAGGTGGCTTCTATCAAACAGGGCGAGGAAAACATCGGCGCCCGAACCCGGATTCGCATCGTCAAGAACAAGCTGTCCCCGCCCTTCAAGCAGGCCGACGTGGACCTCATGTTCGGCGAGGGCTTCTCCCGAGAGGGAGACCTCATCGACCTGGGGCTGGAGCACAAGTTGATCGTCCGGTCGGGCGCTTGGTTCTCCTTTGGGGACGTCAAGCTCGGCCAAGGTCGGGAAGCCGCCAAGCAGTTCTTGAAGGAGAATCCGGAGGTAGCCCAGAGGCTGGAGGCCCAGCTCCGGGAAAAACTGGGCCTGGCCGCTCCGAGCTCGGCCGGGACGGGATAAACGCCGACGTCGACGATTCGCCCCTACGGGAAACCGGCGGGCCTATCCGGGGAGGGGGTCTATCATGAGTTTTTGGGAAAATTTGGCCATAATGGGTACGATGGCGACCATTCTGGGGGTATTTCTGACCATTTACGGTATCCTTAACAATCGGGTGATGCGGGCGGCTGTCGAGTCCATCCGGGACCTCATTCGGGAGTTCCGTCAGGAGACGGTAGAGCTTCTGGACCGCATCGAGCGGGGTCAGGAGGAACTTCGACGGGAAGCCGCCGAGCTTCGGCGGGAGGTCGCCGAGACCCGTCGGGAAGTCGCCGAGGCCCGTCGGGAGATGGCCGAAGCCATCAAGTACGTGGCCAGTCTCATCGTCTCCGAGTCCGAGCGGACCCGTCAGGCCATTCGGGAAACGCCCTGACGACCGGGGCCGAGGGAGGCCGCCTCTACGGCTGGGGTATCTCCCCTCGCGGTGGAATTTCAATGTCTGCGTCGGAGGGAACGTCTACCCATGCCGAAGCGCAAGGACCTCCGGAAAATCGCCATCATCGGGTCCGGACCCATCGTCATCGGACAGGCCTGCGAGTTTGATTATGCGGGTACGCAGGCCTGCAAGGCCCTTCGGGAGGAAGGTCTCGAGGTCGTCCTCATCAATTCGAATCCGGCCACGATCATGACGGACCCCGAGATGGCGCATCGGACGTACGTCGAGCCCCTCGTCCTGGAGACGGCCGAGCGGGTCCTCCGGCGGGAACGACCCGACGCCCTTCTGCCCACGCTGGGCGGCCAGACGGGTCTGAACCTGGGGATGGCCCTCTGGCGGGCCGGCGTCCTGCAGGAGCTGGGCATCGAGATGATCGGTGCCCGGCCAGAGGCCATCGAGCTGGCGGAGAATCGTCTCCGGTTCAAGGAGGCGATGACTCAGGCCGGTCTGGACGTACCCAAGAGCGCGTACGTCGCGACCGTCCAGGAAGGTGTGCAGGCCGCCGCGGACATGGACTTTCCCCTGGTCCTGCGGCCCTCCTACACGCTGGGCGGGACGGGAAGCGCCATCGTATACAATCGAGCCGAGCTCCCCGAGGCCCTGGAGCGGGCCCTCCAGGTTAGCCCCGTCCACGAGGTCCTGATGGAGGAATACCTGGAGGGTTGGCAGGAATTCGAGATGGAGGTCATGCGGGACGGGGCCGACCAGGCCATCGTCGTCTGCTCCATTGAAAATTTCGACCCGATGGGGATTCACACCGGTGACAGCATCACCGTCGCCCCCGCCCAGACGCTCTCGGACGTCGATTACCAGAAAATGCGGGACTGGGCCCTGCGGGTCATCCGGACCGTCGGGGTCGAGACGGGCGGGTCCAACGTCCAGTTCGCCTTGCACCCCGAGACGGGCCGGATGGCCGTCATCGAGATGAACCCCCGCGTCAGCCGTTCGTCGGCCCTTGCCTCGAAGGCGACGGGATTCCCCATCGCCAAGATCGCCGCCAAGCTGGCTATCGGGTATACCCTGGACGAGCTCCGCAACGACATCACCGGCAAGACGGTCGCCTGTTTCGAGCCGGCCCTCGACTACGTGGTCGTCAAAATCCCCCGCTGGGCCTTCGAGAAGTTCCCTCAGGCCCGGGCGACTCTTGGGACATCCATGAAATCCGTCGGCGAGGTCATGGCCATTGGGCGGACCTTTAAGGAAGCCCTGATGAAGGCCCTGCAGTCTTTAGAAATCGACTACGACGTCCTCCGCCAGCTCTACCAACAGCCCTTTGACCGGAGCATGGTCATCGCCAAGCTCCGCTATCCCTCGTGGGACCGGATTTTCTACATCTTTTACGCCCTCCATGCTGGGATGAAGCCGGAAGACGTGGCGGCCCTGACGGGCATCCACCCCTGGTTCCTCCACCAGATCGAGGAGATCGTCGAGCTGGAAGGCCGACTCCGGCGGTTCCGTCTCGAAACGGTTCCCCCGGAGCTCCTGCGGCGGGCCAAGCAGTGGGGCTTCAGCCACGCCCAAGTCGCCGACAGCCTGGGGATGACGGAGGACGCCCTCCGGGCCCGTCTGGAGGCCCTGGGCATCGTCCCGACATACAAACGCATCGATACCTGCGCCGGTGAATTCGAGGCCATCACGCCCTATCTCTACTCGACGTACGGGTCCGAATGCGAGGCCTTCCCGACGGACCGTCCGAAGGTCGTCATCCTGGGAAGTGGGCCGAACCGCATCGGCCAGGGCATTGAGTTCGACTACTGTTGCGTCCGAGCCATCTTTGCCCTCCGGTCGATGGGCTACGAGACGATCATGGTCAACTGCAATCCCGAGACGGTCAGTACCGATTACGACACGGCCGATCGCCTATACTTCGAGCCCCTGACGCTGGAGCACGTCCTCAACGTCGTCCGAACGGAACGGCCCCTTGGGGTCATCGTCCAACTCGGCGGTCAGACGCCTCTCCGGCTGGCCCGCCGTTTGGCCGAGGCCGGCGTGCCCATCTTAGGGACTCAGCCCGAAGACATTCATCGGGCCGAGGACCGAAAGTGCTTTGCCGAACTCATGCGAGACCTGGGCCTTCGGCATCCGCCCTTTGGGACGGCCCAGACCCTCGAGGAGGCTCTGGCCGTCGCCGAGGCCATCGGCTATCCCGTCCTGGTTCGGCCCTCGTACGTCCTCGGCGGCCGGGCCATGGCCAAGGTGTTCCACGCTCGACAGATGAAGGCCTTGTTTCAGGAGGCCCTCCGGGTGGCGCCCCAGTATCCCGTTCTCATCGACCGCTTCATCGAAGACGCCTTTGAGTACGACCTGGACGCCCTCAGCGACGGGAACGAAGTCTACATCGCCGGGATCCTTCAACACATCGAGGAGGCCGGTATCCACAGCGGCGACAGCGCCATGGTCATGCCCGCCTGGAAGCTCCCCGACGACGTCCGGGCTACGATGATCGACTGGACGGCCCGAATCGCTCGGGCCCTCCGGGTCCAGGGCCTGTTGAACATCCAATTCGCCTACCGGGACGGGGAACTGTACGTCTTAGAGGTCAACCCCCGGGCGTCCCGGACCGTCCCCTTCATCAGCAAGGCGACGGGCGTGCCCGTCGTCGACGCGGCCGTCCGCCTCATGATGGGAGCGACCCTGCGGGATCTCGGCCTGACCGGCGAGGGCCGCCCCCCCTACTACTGCGTGAAGGTACCCGTCTTCCCCTTCGACCGCTTTCCGGAGGAGGACCCCCTCCTGGGACCCGAGATGAAGAGCACCGGCGAAGTCATGGGCATCGGCGAAACCTTCGGGACCGCCTTTGCCAAGGCCATGCTGGGCGCCGGAATCCGCCTCCCGACGACGGGGAACGTCCTGATCACCGTCAACGACCGGGACAAAGCGGCCGTCGTCCCCCTGGCCCGTCAGCTCCACGAGTTGGGTTTCACGCTGTTGGCTACGGCGGGGACGGCCCAAGTCCTCCAGGCGGCCGACCTGCCCGTGACGGTCGTCCGCAAAATCCACGAGGGCCGACCCCACATCGCCGATCTCATCATCAATGGGAAGATTCACCTCATCATCAACACGCCGATGGGCCCGGCCGCCTATGCCGACGAGCCCGTCGTCCGCCAGACGGCCCAGCGGTGCAAGGTCCCCTGCATCACGACCCTCTCCGGGGCGGCGGCGGCCATCGAGGCCATCCGAGCCCTGCGGTCGGGCCACCCCGAACCCCTGTGCCTCCAGGACCTTTTCCCCGGAAAGACGCGATGAAAAACCCTCCTCCCCCTCCCGACGGTCGGAATCCCTCCTGCCGAATGCTCGGGCGGACCTCCGGGACGAAGGAACGACAAGAAGGGACCGGCCCTCGGGGTCATCCTCCAGGGTGAAACAAATGGCGATGCGTCACAGAGTAGCATACCCGGTGTGCGCGTTCTCCGGTGGCCGGGCTCGGTCTTCGGTGCTCGGTGTTCGGTCCTCGGCGCGAATCCGATACGGGTATCAGGTATCAGGTGCCAGGTAGCCGGTACCGGACACCTGGGACCAGGTACCTGCCTTCGAAAAACCCGCACACGGGGTTTAGCATAGTATCGTGCGTCCTGAGACCCGCGGGGGACGAGGACCCTTGGGGAGTCCTTCAAGAGGGGGGAAGACTCAAAGCCTGGAGGAGGCGGGCGGATTCGAACCGCCGAATGAGGGCTTTGCAGGCCCCTGCCTTACCGCTTGGCGACGCCTCCCTGGAGCGGGAAACGGGATTCGAACCCGCGACCTTCTGCATGGCAAGCAGACGCTCTTCCTCTGAGCTATTCCCGCCCGTCGTGGGCAAAAGCCTACCCATCGCTCGATGGGATAGCTCATTCTAATCATAATGCCCGCCCTCGGGACCGTCAAGCCCACGCGCCTCCCGTCAGAGCGAGCCCGTCGGGAACTCCCGGACCTCCCACCAGGACGGTTCCGCTTCGGTCGAAGGGGTTTGAAGGCCAGTCGGAAGATGCGAGTCGGGTGACGGTGTGGGCAAAAGTGCTTATTGGGCTTCGTGTTGCCAAAGTTCGTAGGGGGTCTGCTCGAAGATGTCGATCGGTATCCTACCGGCCACCTATAATAGGAGTAACAGAGGTGATGAAGTGACGGAGTGACAATGAAGAGCTTGGATGTCGGGGATGCGTTCTACCCGGGAGAATCCAAGAATATTTTCAAAATTAAGATCAATAAAATGTAGAAGGGGGGGGGGTGCCTGGAGGTGGAGCCATGCGACGGGGGGTCTTCCTGGTGGCGATCGGCCTGCTGGGGACCGCAGGGGCTCGCGCCGCCGAGGTCCGTCTTCAGGGACTGTGGCGCACGCGCGTTGAAGCCTGGCGGTGGTTTGAGGTCCCCGGCTATCAGAGCCGCTACACGTATGGCCACAGCCTCTTTCGGCTGGGACTCCACTGGCATCACGGACCCCACGAGGCCGTCCTGGAGGTCGCCGGCGTCGCCCTCTTGCACGTGCCGACCCGCGCCGTGGCCCCTTCCCCGGCCGGTCAGCTGGGTCTGGGAGGGACTCTCCAGGCCGTCAACGGGGGTCGGGATGCCTCGGTGTTTCCCAAGCAGTTCTTCTACCGGTGGCGGTCCGGGTCTCTGGCCCTCCAAGGGGGCCGTTGGGAGTTCGGCGACGGGACCGAGGGTGGCCTCGACCATCCCCGTCTCGTCTGGATTCGTCAGAACCGCATCGCCCACCGCATCCTGGGCTCCTTCGGCTTCTCGCCGGTTCAGCGGTCCTTCGATGGCCTGCTGATGAAGTATACGGGTTCCGGTACGACGGCCACGGCCCTGGCGGCATGGCCCACCCGGGGAGTCTTTGACCTACAGGCGTATGCGCCCCTGACCCGCGTGGTCGTGGGGTACGGGAGTCTGACGGCTGAGAGGAAATTCCCCGCACGGGCCCTCGAGGGCCGTCTCTTCAGCCTCGTCTATTGGGATGACCGCCGCGTCCTGAAAGTCGACAACCGACCCGTCGGTGAGCGGATGGCCGACTCGGCGGCCGTCCGCATCCTTACGGTAGGTGCCCACGGGGTCGCCGTCGGAGACGGAGCCGGACTTCGGTGGGACGCCCTGGTGTGGGCGGCCGCTCAGTGGGGGCGGTGGGGAACCCTGCGCCATGCGGCTTACGCCGCGGCCCTGGAGGGCGGGCTCCAGACGGACTGGCCCGGAAGCCCTTGGGTGCGGCTGGGTGCCTTTCTGGGCTCGGGGGATGCCGACCCCCGGGACGGAACGCACGGGACCTTCATCCCGGGCCCCAATACGCCGCGGCTGTACGCCCTGATACCGTTTTACAACCTGTCGAACGTGATGGACGGGTTCGTTCAGGTCCTCCTGAGCCCTCACAGGCGGGTGCGCTTCCGGGCCGACCTCCACCGCCTGGCCCTGCACCGAACGGGCGACCTCTGGTACGTCGGCGGGGGCGCATACGACAACCGCACCTGGGGCCTCGCCGGTCGTCCGTCGTCGGGCTTCCGGGGGCTGGCCACGGTTGCCGATGCGAACCTGGTCGTCACCCTGGGTCGGGAATGGCGGTTGGAAATCTACCACGGGACGGCCTGGCCGGGTCCGGTCATTCGGGCCCTATACCCGCAGGGAGGTCGGCTTCACTTCACGTTCCTGGAGGTCCAGGCCAGCCGGTAACGGCCCTCCCGGGGTTCCCTGGATTTTCCCCAGGTTCCCCTATAACATTTCCATGCGCGTCGGTCCGGGCGGTGGTCCGTGTGGAAGCATGACCTGCGAGACACGCTTCGAACGCTCTACGAGCGCCTCAACCGGATTTTCGAAGAGGCCCTCCTTCGGGAGTCGGAGGGTCTGGCGGTCGATCCCGACGTGGAGTCCCGGTGGGAACCCCCGGTCGACATCTATGAGACGGCGGAGGGCTACCTGATCGAGGCCGAGATCGCCGGCGTGGACCGGGCGGCTCTGGAAGTCCGGGTCGAGGGCCATCAGGTCTGGATTCGCGGGACCCGTCGTCTGATGCCGGCGGAGGAGGGTCAGGCGTACTATCGGATGGAGATTCCGGCGGGGCCGTTTGCCCGCTGTGTCTCCCTGCCCGAAACGGCGGACCCGGACCGTTTGGAGGCCACGTATCGGGACGGCCTCCTGGTCATTCGGGTCCCCCGACGGGTTTCGACCGTTCGGGAAGTCCCCATCGGGGGCGAATCATAAAATGGCGAGTCGCGAAGGGTGAACCGCGGACGGTGGGAGACCTGGCCGGTTCCCCTCCCTGCTCGCTTTTCGCGACTCGTCCCGTTTCAAAGAACCTATGCGGCCGGGTTACCTGCAGGTTACGGAGATCTTCTACTCGATTCAGGGGGAGTCTACGTGGGCAGGCTTGCCCTGTATTTTCATACGCCTGACGGGTTGCCATCTGCGGTGCGTGTACTGTGACAGCGAGCACGCCTTCTACGGCGGCGTCTCGATGAGCTACGACGAGATCCTGGAAGTCATTCAACGGTACCCCTGCCGGACGGTCGAGATCACGGGAGGCGAGCCCCTCTTACAGAAAAACGTCATCCCCTTGATGGAGCGCCTGCTTCGCCAGGGCTATCGGGTTTTGCTGGAGACGAGCGGGGCCCTTTCCATCGAGGACGTCCCGCCTTTCGTCATCAAGGTCCTGGACGTCAAGTGTCCCGACAGTGGGGCCTTCCCGTCGTTTTACTTCCCCAACTTCCGCTGGATGGCGCCCTGGGACCAGCTCAAGTTCGTCATCCGCTCATGGCGGGACTTTGCGTGGGCCGTCGATTTCGTCCGGGAGATGGACCTCATCGGACGGTGGGAGGTCCTCTTTTCACCTTCCCATGAGGAGTTTTCGGCTCGGGCCCTGGCCCAGGCCATCCTGGCGACGGGCCTGCCGATCCGTCTGCAAGTCCAGCTTCATAAGTACATCCACCTGGCCGAGGACGAGCGGATGGACCCGGCCGTGTGGGATGTGCTACGATCCCGACGGGGAGTCCCGGGCAGGGAGGGGTCGTAGGGGCCGTTCGTCGGCGGAAGGACTGTTCATGGAAGGTCGTCGCTTTTGTCCGAGTTGCGGTGAGGACGTCGTCGTCTACGAGGTCGAAGTCGAACGGGGTCGTCAGCGGGGTCGAGAGGTTCGATGTGCATACTGCGGCTTTTCCCTGGACTGGGTTCCACCCACGTCCCTGGGCCGGGAGGGCACGCTGATCATCGCCGACGATACGGCGACCCTGGCTGAGCTCCTGAAAGACTACTTCCAGGGCCGGGCCCTCTTCGACCGTATCGTGGTTGCCCGTCACGGGGGCCAGTTTCTGGAGGCGGCCGTCCGGTGTTTCCAGAATCAGCAGGCAATTCGACTGGCCATCGTAGACGTGCGGATGCCCGTCCTGACCGGCACGCAGGCGGCTGTCGCCTTTCGCTGGATCGAACAGGCTTTTGGGCGGACTTCACGCGCGCCCATCATATTCCTGTCGGCCCTGCGGATCGACGAGAACCTTCAGCGGGTGATGGAGTACTGTGCCCCGGCCCATTACGTCAATAAGTCCACGGAGGGCCCGCCGGAGGCCCTGCTGGACCGACTTTACCAGGTCGCCGTTCATCTGATGAGCCAGCCTGCGACCGAGGTCCGTCCCCTATGAGCGACTCCCGTCGGCCCATCATCGGCATCCTGCCGGACGTCGATACGGCGGAAGCCCTGTGCCGTCTTCGGTTGACTTACGTGCGGGCTCTCTTGGAGGCGGGGGCGGCCCCCGTCGTCCTGCCGCCCGTCCCGACGGCAGACGTCCGCCGGCAGATCGCCGACGGCCTCGACGGTCTCCTCTTGACGGGGAGTCACAGTGACGTAGACCCTCAGCGCTATGGGGAGTCGCCCCGGCCGGGCCTCGGACCCCTATCGCCCCTGCGGGAACAGCAGGACTGGGCCTGGCTGGAGACGGTCTTCGAGCGGGGTCTGCCGGTCCTCGGGATCTGCTATGGCTGTCAGGTCCTGAACGTGTTCCTGGGCGGCTCCCTCTATCAGGACATCCCGTCGGAGGTCCCGGGGGCCGTGGACCATGACCCCGAGACGCCACCGACCCAGCCGGCCCATGAAGTCCGTCTGCATGAGGATTCCATGCTGTACCGCTGGATCGGCCGCTCCCGCTTGATGGTCAACAGCAGTCATCATCAGGGCATTAAGACACTGGGCCCACGCGTGCGTCCGGTAGCATGGTCGCCCGACGGCCTCGTCGAGGCTTTCGAAAGCATCGACTCGAACCCTCCCCTTTGGGGTATCCAGTGGCATCCCGAATGGATGGTCGGCCATGACCGGGCGGCCCGGGCCATCTTCGAGATGTTCGTCGACGTCTGTCGCCGGCGAAGGGAGTGACGAAGTGACGGGGTGCCAATGAGGCGTCTGCTTCCCTGGCTCGGTCCTCGGGGCTCGGTATCCGGCCCTCGGGGTCGGACAGGTACAGGTATCAGGTACGGGTACCAGGTATCGGGTGCCGGCTATCTGGCACCGGGACCTGTTACCCGGCACCGGAGCCGGTCCGACGCCGAGGACCGAACACCGAGCACCGAAGACCGAGCCCAGCTACCGGAAAACGCGCACACGGGTTTGTATCCTGCATCCTGCATCTCGCATACCCCGTGTGCGGGTTTTTTGAAGACCAAGCGCCTGGTACCGGGTTCCGGGTCCCGGGTACCTGGCACCTGGCACCCGGTACCCGGCACCGGAGCCGGTCCGACGCCGAGGACTGAACACCGAGCACCGAAGACCGAGCCCAGCTACCGGAAAACGCGCACACGGGTTTGTATCCTGCATCTTGCATCTTGCATCCTGTATCCTATATCTATATCCCTCGAGGCGGGCCGTGGCGGAACTACGAGCCGTTCCGGTGACGTCCCGGGTCCTGCGGCAGGCCCGGCGCTCCAGCAAGGGGGCGGCTTTGTGGGAACTGGCGCGACCCTTTACGCTGATCGCCTCGGCCCTGGGGTTTTTGTCCGGAGGCCTGACGGCGCTCGGCGCCCGTCCTCCTCAGCCCGTGGACTGGGCTCACCTGCGGTTCATCCTCGTGGGGAGCTTGATGGCGGCCGTCCTCAACGCCGGGTCGAACGTCCTGAACCAGGTCTACGATGTGGACATCGACCGGATCAATAAGCCCCACCGGCCCCTGCCGTCCGGACGGGTCTCCCTGCGGACGGCGAAGGTCTATGCCGGGGTCCTGTTGGCCGTCGGCCTCGCTCTGGCCTGGTGGGTCCAACCCCTGGGACGGCCTGAGTGCTTTATCCTGGCGGCCACCGCCGTCGGAATGACCTGGATGTACTCGGCTCCCCCCCTCCGGACGAAGCGGTTGGGGATTTGGGCCAACGTGACCATCGCCATCCCCCGGGGATGGCTCCTGAAGGTCGCCGGCTGGTCTTCGGCCAAGACCATCTGGGGCTGGGAGCCCTGGTATATCGGGACCATCTTCGGACTGTTTCTGTTGGGCGCGACCAGTACGAAAGACTTTGCCGACATCGAGGGCGACCGGGCCTTCGGGTGTCGGACCCTGCCGGTCCGATATGGTGTCCGCCGGGCGGCCCAGATCATCAGTCCCTTCTTCATCGTCCCCTTCCTGCTGATCCCGATCGGCGTCCGGGCCGGCATCCTGACGGGTCACCCCCGTCTGCTGGACGCCTTAAGCGCCGTGCTGGTCGCCTATGGGTCTTACGTCGTATACCTCATGCTTCGTCGCCCCGACGAGCTGGCGACAGACGCCAACCACATTTCGTGGACCCATATGTACATCATGATGGTGGTCGCCCAGGTCGGATTTGCCGTCGCCTACCTGGTCCCAAGGGGATGAAGGGAAGGGAGTGATGGAGTGACGAAGTGACGAGTTATTGCCGTACTGCCGTATTGCCCTACTGCCGTACTGCCCTTTGCCTGCCTGCCCGACTACCGGTAAGTCCCATCTGAGCCCCGTCATGAGCCTCATCATCGGCATTCCGGAATGGCTTCCCGGCGGGATCGTCTACGGTCTGGGGGGACTGGCCCTGGGTCTGCTCTTCTGGAAAAGCCCGACCTGGGCCGATCGGGCGGCCGTCGGGGTCTTGGCCCTCCTGTGGGCCGTCAGCATGGACGGTGCGGTCGACTCGGCGGCCGTCGGGGTCGCCATCGGGCTGGCCGCCTACTTCACATCGGCCGGCTGGACGCGCTGGATCGGCGTGCTTTGGACGCCTCTTCCCTTCTTGACCGTCTGGCTCCTGGAGGCCCTGGGCCGTAGGGCGATGTCTTCCCAGGGGGCTCCGACGGCTCCAGGGTACCCCCCTCTGAGGCGTTTCCTTCGAGGGAGACCCGGCGGGAGGGGCCTTCTATGGCTCGGCGGGATGGGCCTGGGAGGGGCCCTGGCGGCCGTGGGTATCGGGGGAGGCGGGCCCACCGTCCCGGCGGGGGTCGGGGCCTTTGTCGCCGCGGAGGTCATCCGGCGGATGGGGGGGCTCGACGTCGCACGACCCGTCGGCCTGGGTTCCCTCGTCTTCGTGGCCCTGCGGTGGATAGACGCCGGGCGGGCCGGCGGGTATGCGGCTGTCTGGCTGACGTGGTGTGTCGGATGGGTCGTACCGTCGTGGCTGGTCTTGGCCTGGCGGGGCTGGTCCTGGGGAAGCCGGCCGCGGGGGGGGCTATGGGGGGGGGGGGCGGGGGCCCCTTGGGGGGTAGGGGGGTGTGGGGTGTGGGGGGGAGGGCCC
>Ga0079997_120319_pt1 | contig 64927 bp, 51 predicted proteins | sample PerSpoCPS_CMetaG_FD_69200 | JGI IMG/M metagenome (GOLD analysis project Ga0079997, IMG submission 69200) | Archaeal communities from Yellowstone National Park, Wyoming, USA - Perpetual Spouter C (PS_C) MetaG (SPADES assembly) (version 2) | ecosystem: Environmental > Aquatic > Thermal springs >... | reverse complement strand
CTAGTGATATATTTTTTTTGAAGAAAATATTTATTGACCAAACCGACGCTGCAAAAAGTATAATAAGTTCTTCCATCAAAGATCTATCAAACGCTATCTCACTTTTTTTTGTTTTTAAGAAATGAACAAATAATATCACAGTCCAACCTATGCCTATAAGTAATCTGTTTGCTCCTGTCATATTTGCGATTGCGTAATGTGTATACTCTTCATTTATTCCTGCTTTCCACGAAAGATATATATCTACAGAATATTCTGGTAGAACTGCGAGTAAAGCTACAATAGCTATTGCAAGAGCACCAGATATAAATTTTCTTGAACCATCAGAAGCCCATGTTAGCATAAATCCTGCTCCCATTATTGATGAACCAGTAAGTAATGTTTGCAAAATTGGATTAGTATGCCCTATTGTGAATTTTACTATGAACCAAGGTAAAGTTGCCAAAAAAGCATATAGAATGTAAAGCATATTTTGTGCTTTTTAACCGATTATAATTAGTTATTTTCTTTATATTTATTTTTTTTCGGTTTTTTCGCTCTTTCTGTTTTTTGTTGTTGCTTTTGGTTCTACTTGTTTATTTGATTTATATATTTGTTTTCTTTGGCTTTCGGTGGGTGTTTTTTCGTTTTTATTTTTTGCGTTTGTTTTTTGTTATTGTTTATGTTTTTGTTTTTTTCTTGATATCTGATATAAATCTTTTTATATCTTCAAAGCTTTTTGTTTCGCCTTTCACAAAGTTTTCAATTTCAAATCTTAAAAATTGAGGAATTTTTTCTTTGTTTTCTTGAAATGTTTCTGAAAGGAAAACCTGAACAGCATAGCAACTTGACCAAAATCTCAAAAAGCCTTCAAGAATGCTATCGTAAATTTCTTGCGGCATTAAAGATAAAGAAACTCTTATTCTGTTTCTGAGATATCTGAGATTTAGATTTGATGTGTCTAAAACAAAACTTATATTTTTTGATTTGAGGTAATTTTCTATTGAACTTCTTTTTACAGAAAGCAAAGGACGAACTACTGGAACAGAACACAGAGAATAATTTTTAGGAGATATTCCGAAAGAGAAAAAACCTTTTCTTCTTGCGAGGTTTATAAGGAAAGTTTCAAAGTTATCATCAAGTGTGTGAGCTGTTGCTATTTTTGTAGCTTTGCATTTTTTGGCTGCTTCTTCAAAAAACTTATATCTTTCTCTACGCATTTCATCCTCTGATTTTAAAGGTAAAGTAGCTCTGCCAACAATTATTTTTATTCCAAGTTTCTCGCAAAATGATACAGAAAATTTTTCATCTCTTTCTGATTCTTTCCCGCGTGTTCCGTGATTAAAGTGTGCAGCGATCACTTCTGATATGCCGAATTTTGATTTATAGTTAGAAAGAATATATGTAAGAAAAACAGAATCTCTTCCACCGGATAGTCCCACAAGAACTATATCTCCTTTTTCAAATAAAGAAAATTTTTTTGAAAAGATAGTAGTCATTAATATTGGGTCAGAAGGTAGTGATTCAAAGAAGAAAATATCAGATGCACACACATAAAAAGATTACTCAGTTTTACTTAGATTTTAGATAATACGAATTTTGCAGATATATTTGAATTTTTTTGTTTTACTTTGAAATTCATTTTATAGCAGTATATATTTTAGCTTTTTTAGGAGTTCTCGCGAGAGTTTATGAGACTGGTTGAAAATGAAAAACTTTCCAAAAATCCTTACCCCTGAGCAGTATATATCTCCGAGGAAATCTAAAATTTTGTGTCTTACTCTTTCGTTTTCAAATCTAAGGTCAGTGTTTATTGGTTTATCTTCTTCGGAGAATATGATTGTGGAATCCATATCTCCTCCTTTAAATAATCCTGCCTTGAGCGCTTCATTTAGGTCTTTTTCATAAATAAATGTTCTTGCTGGAGCTATTTCATCAGGATATATACTTATGTCATCAACGAAAAGTTCTTCTTTTATTCCTGTTTTTGGTGACTTATACACTGCTTGGATGATAAACTTATCTGACGGCTCAGCTACTATTAAGCTTTCTCCATCTTTTACCTCTACCTTTTCTGTTATAACCATATATTTTCTTATTGAGTTTTGCTCTTTTAATCCTACCTGAAGCATTCTTTCAGAGAATATGAGAGATGAACCATCAAAAAATGGTATTTCTTTACCTTCAATTTCAACTATTGCATTATCTACTCCGAAAGCGAAAAATACAGATAGTATATGCTCAATATATAAAATATCTCCCGCAGTAGATCTCAAAGTTAGGTTATGAAATCCTGGGTAAGTTGTATTTTGTGAAAGTTTGACTTCTTCACCATTTGCGATGAAAACTATTCCTGTATCTTCCGGTGCTGGTTTTACTCTTATAGAGCAAATTTCTCCTGATATGAGACCTTTCCCAAAAAGTTCAAATTCTTGGGCTACGGTGTGCTGATTTCCAAAAAATAACTCATCGGTCTTTGTCATTTTTGTATCTATAAAATTCTTGTGCTGATTTAAATTAGTTTTCAATTTTAATTTTGGTTTCTTTGTTGTAAGATTGATTTTTCTGGAAATCTTTCATCTTCCGTTTTGCTTTCATAAAATAAAGTAGGGAGCCGAGGTGGCGGAATTGGAAGACGCGCAGGACTCAGGATCCTGTGGGGTTTCCCCGTGCGGGTTCAAGTCCCGCCCTCGGCACCAGAATACAAAAAATTTCCTCACAAAAAATAAAAAAAATCTTTATTTTCTCGTCCCATTATGCTTTATATATTTTACCATCTCTTTTATTTTTTATCTCTTTATTTTTCCGCTGTGCGCAAAGGGAACCACCAAATGATCCTGCTGAACTTTACAAAATTGCTATGCAAAAAGCAGAGGGTGGCATCTTTGCAGCGGATTATGAAACAGCGGAAAAATATTTACAAAGAATTATAGAACTATTCCCAACTTCTCAATATGTTCCAGATGCAAATTTTGGTTTAGCTTATGTTAGGATGAAAAAAGGAGATTGTGCCGAAGCTGCTGTTTTATTTGAAAATTTTTATCAAAGATACAGCTCTCACAAAAAATCTCCTCATGCTTTGTATTATTCTATTTTGTGCTATATGAAATTTGTTGATACGGCTGATAGAGATATTGAATATGTGAAAAAAGTAAGAGAGTTATCTTCAATATTCCTTCAAAGGTATCCAGACCACGAAAAAGCAGAAGAAGTATCAAAAATAAGGGAGAAGGTTCTTAATATTTTAGCAGAGCATCACCTTCTTGTCGCAGAGTTTTATTTAAGAAGGAAATTATATGAGCCAGCTATAAGAAGGCTTGAAATTATTGTTGAAAAAGACAAGGAGCTTTTGGGGACATCTGTTGGGAAAAAAGCTCAAAAGCTTTACGAGGAAATAAAGAAAGATAAAACTTCGCGGTTGCAATATTAAACTTTATATTTTTTGGATGGCTTGAAAAGGCATTTGTTTTTTAAATCCTAAATTGTTTTTCCTTCAATTTTGTCTATTCCTTCAATTTTGTCTATTATTTTTTTATTTTTAGTTTTTTGAGGTCAGTTGTGTTCTATAATTTCTTTGCAATAAAAATCAAAGTGTATCGGTAAATCTGTGATTGGATTTATTTGTACATCTTGCAACCTTACTCTGTATATTTTGTTTTCTACGGCTATTTCAAATTCTGTTACACCTGCTTTTAGGATTTTTGAAATATCACTATATTTTACTTTTAAGTGTTCGTAAATTTTCCCATTTGCATATATTACCGCAGGAATAAAGCCTTGCTTTCTTATTTTTTTCGCATCTTCTTTCCCAAGTTTTTCTCTCTTTGATCCCTCTATCCTTATTACTTCCGCCATAATATTCCTATTTTTTACCTCACTAAAAAAGTTTCTTTTTTTTCAGATTTTATTTGGACAGAGCTTTATATACACTTTTATTTTGCAATTACTGGATTTGCCAGAACAAACTATCATTGATTATTGTTGAAGGAAGAAAGGAGAAAACAAAAATAAAAATTTTACCTTAATTTATATTCAAATGCCATCTTATATTGGACGACTAAAAAAAAGCCAAATAGAAGAGTTATTTAAAAATCATGTTTCATCTGGGAAAGTAAGAGTTTTCACTTCGTTCGGTATGGATTTTATCTTCGGTAAAAGAGAAGGAATTTATGTCTATGATGTGGAGACCGGAAAGGAACTTATAAATTGCCATTGCAACGGGGGGGTATTTAATTTGGGACATAGAAATCCTGAAATAGTTAATACTCTCAAAGACGCTTTGAATGAACTTGATATAGGTAATCATCATCTGATAAGCGAACAAAGAGCACTTCTTGCAAAAAAGATGGCTGACCTTATGCCTCCGGGCATAACTTACACAGTTTTTGGAGTTGGAGGAGGTGAAGCTGTTGACCTTGCTATAAAAATTGCAAGAGCTTACACGAAAAGACCAAAAATAATATCAGCAAAAGGTGGATATCATGGACACACAGGTTTTGCTCTTGCTACCGGAGATGAAAAATATAAAAAACCATTTGAACCACTTGCACCCGGATTTGTACAGGTCCCATTCAACGACATTGAAAGCCTTGAAAAAGCTGTTGATTCTGAAACTGCTGCGGTTATTTTTGAAACTGTTCCAGCTACTCTTGGAATTTATGTCCCGGATAAAGAATTTTTTAAGGGAGTGAGGGAAATTTGCAACAGAAAGGGTGCTCTAATGATTATTGATGAAGTTCAAACTGGTCTTGGAAGAACTGGGAAACTTTGGGGGATAGAACATTTTGGAGCTGTTCCAGATATAATCGTCGTTGGAAAAGGTTTGAGCGGGGGAATTTACCCTATATCTGCCACATCTTTTAAAGCTGAGCTTGAAAGCGTTTTTCATAATGACCCATTTATTCATGTCTCAACTTTCGGTGGAGCTGAATTAGGCTGTGTTGTTGCGATGAAAGTTCTTGAAATATCTTCTTCTCCTGAATTCCTCAAACATGTAAATGATATAGCAGAATTTTTTAAAAGGGAACTCGATAAGTTGAAAGATGAGTATTCTGATGTGATATCGGAAATAAGACAGCTTGGAATGATGATGGGTATAAAAATGAAAAATGAGCTTTTATGCATGTATATGGTGAAAGCTTGTTATGAATCTGGGCTTTTATGTATATACGCTAATAATGATCCATCCGTACTTCAATTCCTTCCTCCTCTGATAATAAAAGAATATGAAGCAGAGGAGGTTATAAGAAGACTTGATAGAGCACTCTCTATGGTAAGCAAAATTGCCTGATATTTTTTATGTTTTTTGTAAGTGTTTTTTGCTTGAATTGATAATTATCGTGATATGGTTTTTATTGAAAAATGGTTTTTTTATTGAAAAATCGTTTTTTATTGAAAAATGGTTTTCTGATATGTGAGCGAAAAAATGCTTTTTGATATAAATAAAAATATTTTGAAAGAATTTGAAGAGGGACTGAATACATTGAACCCCGAAAAAAGTAAAATCCCAGCAAGAATAATAGGCTACGGAGAGATAAGTACGGTTTTTATTATTGAACATCCTTCATTTCATTCTCTGGTTTTCAAAAGGATACCTGTATTTTCTTCCAGAGAGGAAGCTGAATATTATGACGGAATCTTGCAAGAATATTTGCAGATATTGAAAGATGATGTCGGAATAGATGTTGCACAATCGCAAGGTGTAATAGTTGAAACATCTGACGGAAGAATTGTTTATTATATAGCCCAAGAGCTTATACCTAAATCAAACATTGCAAATTCATTTATAACTTCGGTTGATGACAAAGATAGGACAAATGTTTTTAAGCATGCAGTTATTGAGATTCTCAAAGTAAAGACTTTCAACGACCGAAGTAGTAAAATAAAGGTTGGCATTGATGGACAAATATCTAACTGGGCAGTTAAAAACTCTTCGGGAAATATACATTCGGGAAATATACAATTGACTTATATTGATGTATCTACTCCGCTTTATAGAAAAGATGGTAAGGAGATGCTTCCTGCTGAATTGTTTCTGAAAAGCACTCCGCCAATTATCAGGGGTATTTTAAAATTAGCTTTCCTTAAGGAGGTCCTTGATAGATATTATGATTTCAAATCTATATTAATTGACCTTGTAGCAAACCTTTTTAAGGAGGGGCTGATTGAATTTGTTCCAAAAGCTGTGGATATTGTGAATGATTTCCTTGATGACAAAATTTCTTTTGAGCAGGTCAAATCTTATTACAAAAGGGATGCATTTATATGGAGTTTATTCCAATCTATGAGGCGAACTCACAGATTTTTCAGAACAAAAATTATGAGAAAAAGATACGAATTCATACTCCCAGGAAAAATAAAAAGATAGAATAGGAAAAGCGATGGAAGAGAGAGCGGAAATTTTCAAGGACTGGTTTTTATAGGAGATTTTTACTCTTGAAAATCTGAAATCAAATTTGGTCGGGATTGCAAATTTTTGTGGAAAAATTTAACAGTCTATTGTTAAAAATTTGTTATTTCATTAAAATAAAATTATTTGTAGAAAGATTTTAGTATGCATAGGTGTTTGAAGATTGCTATCAAACCTTCTCGTGAATTAAGATGGCTTTGCTTTAATGCTGGAAAACTTTTCAATTGTGCTAACTACCTCATCAAAACTGGTACCGCCAAACCTAATATCTACGACCTTTACAATAAACTTTCATCTAACTTCTTCAAGCTCAACCTACATTCCCAAACCACAACCAAAATATTCTCTCATGTCGTCAGAGGCTGGTTAAACTTCTTTGATTACCTCAAAAACCCTCAAAAATACCCTCATCCTGTTAAACCTCCAAGATTCAAAACCAAGAGAAATTGTTTCCATATTGTCTCATTCCCAAGAAAATATGTAAAAATTGATGGTTCCACTATTACCCTTTGCTATCCAAAAAATCACAGAACAGGTAAGGGAAGAAGAAAGAAAAGTGATTTGAATTTCATAACCATCAACACAAATCTTGATTTATCTCAATTAGATGTATCAGAAGTCAATATAGTTCCAAAATATGGGAAATTCTTTGAATTACAAATCATTTACAAAAAGAAAAATTGTAAAAGGAAAGACAAAGAAGGGAGAGGAGAAAAAGGAAAGGCAAAGAATGGTATAGATGCTCAGAGTCTAAATCATAGCTATGTTCTTAATAGCAATATTAATAAGAAAGAGGGGGAAAAGAATTTTGTATTCAGGAAAGTAAGGAGGATGGCGCTAGATCCGGGGGTTTCAAATTTCTTTTCTGTTGTTATTGAAGGTGTGAAAAAAGGTTTCTTGATAGATGGTAAGATATGGAAATCTCTGACAACTTTCAGGTTGAAAACAATTTCAGAGCTAAAAAGCAGACTTGACAGCATTTTGAACAAAGCAAAAAAGATTGCACAAGATAGCTTGATTTTTTTATTTCCTGCCCCTTATTTTTTTGTTCATAGACTTGAACAAAAAATAGCAAATTTATGGTATAAGATAGCAAAAGTAAATGAGGATTTTGCCCACAAGGTAGCAAAGTATATTTTGGCATTAGCTTTAAAGTATAATGTAAAAGAAATTGTAATAGGAGATGGATTTAGGAACAAGAACAAACCATCAGGGATGAGGGATATAGCAAATCAGCTTTGGCATCTTGCCCCGCATGGCAAAGTAGTAGAGTATCTCAATTATTTATGTAAAGAACACAAGATAAAGGTAAAAGTAAGAGATGAAAGATATAGTTCTGGTGTGGACAGCACAGGAGGTGCTGTTTCAAAAACAAAAACAAGGGGGATAAGAAAAAAAGAATACACACCAGAACGGAGGATAAGCAGAGGTTTATATAAGTCGTCTTGTGGTATAGTGAATGCGGATATAAATGCGGCAAGGAACATAGGAGGAATAAGAGGAGAAGAGGGTTTGAGAGAAGTGGAGAGGATATATCTTTATCAGAAGAGGAAAAGAAATAAGAGAATAGTAGAAAGGGAAGGAAAAGAGAAAGAAAGTAAAAGTAAAAATAAAGGTAGCCCGGTAGAACGGGTAGAAGCTGTGACAGTGGCTGGGGGAAGTAAGGTTTGCATGAGTAAAAAGCTCATAGCAAATAAACCTTCCCCAAACCCATTTTAACAATGGGCTGTTAATTTCTTTATTAAAATATTTTGATTGTTAAATTAAAAACTAAAAAATTAAGGCTCATGCCTTTAAGTAATCGGAAATAAGCAAGGCAAACCATCTCCCTCTCTCATTCAGTAATAGGCTTAAAAAGTCCAAATAACCTTGCAAATACTCCTTACTTACTCCTCTGTGCTTCCTTAAATATGTTCTCAAAAAACCATTCCTGTTCTCACATCCATTCACATGTGCCTCCCCCCTTGACCATTCGCCTCTACTATGATTCACCACCCTATGTTCCTTTATCCACTCTATCTTCTCTGTTATCCCTTCGTAAATCGTGTATTCGTCTGTATTCAAGATAACCTCCCCTCCAATAAGTTCTCTCAACTTTGCTTTCACTCCCTTCTTCATCACGCAGAATCTAACTTTTGGCTTGACCCCCTTTTTACAATAGTCAAAACAGGAGGTTTATCCTTCTCCCACGTTCCTCTCCCTCTCTTTCTCAATCCTCTCCTTCTGCCTATCCCGTTTCCCTTCTTCTTCCCTTTCTCCCCTGCATGAACATATACCTCATCTACCTCTATCACTCCCTCCAAAGTAATCTTCTTGCTATGTTCAGAAGACAATCTATGAACCCCATAATAAAATTCAGGACTGAATCGTAGTCTCTGCCTAACTCCTCTGATATTTGAAGATTTGTTTCCATCTCCTTTATAATGTAGAACATCTCCTCAATAAAGAAACGATGGTTTTCAAAGATAGTTCCAGTAAGGTCGTTAAAATATTTCCCACATTCAAGGCATTTATATTTTCTTGCACCTTTTGTGGTGTATCCGTTATGATGGATATTTTGAGAGAGACAATATAAGCACTTAACCCCGCCCTTTTCATACCAGCGCTTTTTTCTAAGGAATTTAAAGCAGTCTTCTCTATTAGGGAGAAAGACTTCTTTAACCGCATCTTTATCCATGTTTATTTTGCCTCCTCTAAAATTTTTGCAATTTATAAATTTGATTTTTTTAAAGGATAAAATTTCTTAATCTTGAAAAATTCCGATAACTTAAAGGGTAGAGCCAAAATTAAAATGAAAAGGAGGTAAAAATATGCAGTATGAGGTAAAAATACCTTTCAGGAACATTCCTGATCTTTACAAGTGGAGGGTAAACGAGACGCCGGATAGACCTGCTTTCTCATATAAAAAAGATAATCAGTGGGTAGATATCAGCTGGAAAGACTTTTTTGAAAGAGCGAAATGTATAGCCTCTGCGCTAATTCATATGGGATTCAAAAAAGGGAACACAGCTGCGATATATTCCTACAACAGGCTTGAATGGGTTTTAGCAGATCTTGGAATTCTGCTTGCAGGTGGTGCTTCAATTACTGTGTATCATTCTTTACCTTTCAACCAAGCATCTTACATAATCAACGATTCTGAATCTACTTTCGTTTTTGCTGAGAACAAAGCAATAATTGAGGAGATGAAAGAAAAGAGAACTGAAATCCCAAATGTTCAAAAGGTTATATCTTTTGATAACGGAGTTAAGGAGGGAGATTTTATTATTGGTTTTAAAACATTTGAGGATTTGGGAAGGAGCTACTTGAGAAATTATGAAAAGCAAATAGAGGAGAACATAGAAAAAATAAAACTTGATGATATAGCAACTATGGTATATACATCTGGAACCACAGGCGTTCCAAAGGGAGTTATTCAGACGCACCTTAATCATCTCTCTATGGTTGAGATGCTCTATGATATTGGAGATATCAGAGAGGATGATGTATGTTTGTTATTTCTGCCTCTTGCACATTCTTTTGCAAAAGCGGTTGAGTATGTCCATCCGAGATTTGGTATAAAAATAGCCTTTGCTGAAAGTATAGATAAAGTTATAGATAATCTCGCGGAGGTGAGACCTACGGTATTCCCATCTGTTCCGAGAGTTTTTGAAAAAGTTTATGCAAAAGTTAGAGCTAATGCCGAGGCAAGTCCTATAAAAAAGAAAATTTTTGACTGGGCAATCTCGGTCGGTAAAAAATATGGTGATTACAAGATAAAAGGTCAAAAGCCACCCTTGGGGCTTTCTATAAAACATAAAATAGCTCATAAGCTCGTTTTCTCAAAGATTCACGAAAGGGTTGGAGGAAGAATAAGATTCTTCATATCCGGTGGAGCTCCGTTATCAAAGGAAATAGCCGAGTTTCTCTGGTCCGTTGGTCTTTTGGTACTTGAAGGGTATGGTCTTACAGAAACTACCCCTGCTATATCTATAAATACAACTCGTGAGTTCAAATTCGGAACCGTTGGAAAACCTTTGAAATGGGTTGAAGTTAAGATTGCAGAAGATGGTGAGATATTGGCTCGCGGTCCAAACATAGCCAAAGGATATTGGAAAAAACCAAAAGAAACAGAGGAGGTTTTCAAGCCAGATGGTTGGTTCCACACAGGTGATATCGGTATCATAGATGAAGATGGTTTTCTGAAAATAACAGATAGGAAGAAAGACCTTATAAAGACTGCTGGTGGAAAGTATGTTGCTCCGCAACCTATTGAGAATGCTATAAAGGCTGGTTCTCCTCTTATAAGTCAAGCCGTTGTCATAGGAGATGCAAGACCATACTGTGTAGCTCTGATTACTCTCAACAAAGATGAAGTTTTGAACTTTGCAAAAGCGAAAGGATTAGATACATCAAAAAGCTATGAAGAAATAATAAATGATCCAGTAATCGTTTCAGAAATACAGAAGGTTATTGACGGAGTGAATTCAAATCTTGCTTCTTTTGAAACGATAAAGAAGTTCAGAATTATTCCTCAGGATTTTATGATTGAAGATGGTTCATTAACTCCAACTTTGAAGGTAAAAAGGAAAGTTATTATGGAAAGATATAAAGATATTATAAATGAGATGTATTCTTCTTGAAAAGAAAAATAGAGTTTTTCGCTTTTATTTTATTGTTTGGACCTCGGTTCTTCTCCTTTCTTCTTTTTTTCATCGTTCTGTTTCCGCTCAGGAGATAAAGGAAGCTTTTGAGAGTTTGAGAAAATTTCAAAGTTGGCAAGTTGAGTTCTACGAAGAAATTGTTGAAAAGGGTAGTATAATAGAAAGAAGGGAAGGGAAAATTTATTTTGAAAAACCTCTGAAATTCAAAATATCTTATCAAGATGGAAATGAGGTTCTCTCAGATGGAACTCTCATTTACTTTGTGAGAAAAGATAAAAATAAGGTTTATGCGAGGGAGCTTAAAAATGAAGTTTCTGAAAATCTTATTGTTGAAATTCTGAGAGGCTCGGATAGAGTTTTTGATTTTTTCTTTGTTAAAAAAATTGACGAAGGAGAGTATGAACTCTATCCAAAAAAAGATGTTATAAAAAATGTAAGCAGAGTCATAGTATATCTTAACCCTATTGTGTTCCCAATAAAGAAAGTTGAGATATGGAAGGGAACTTTGGGAGTAAAGCTTGAAATCAAGAATGTTTCCTTCAAAAAAGAAAGTATGAGATTTTCCTTTGAAGGCTTAAACATAATAAGAGAGCCTAAATAATAAGAGAACTAAATGACAATTTCTATTTACTTATATCAGGGAGAAAATACTATTTACTCATCTTCCTTTATGTTTTCATCTTCTGTGTTCTTCATTATTTCATTTCCCTTTCTCTTTTCTCCAATTATTTCTTCTACATTCGTTATTCTCTTTTTATTTTCTTGTTTTTCGTTTTTTGTTGACCAAGCTTGACCCTTTAATATAAACGATACTTTTTCATCTTCTGAATTTTTCATATTCACTATTTCTGTTCTTACCAAGAATTCACCTCTTTTTTTTGAAAGTCTTTTTGAGAAATTATTCGCATTTTGGAGCTCTTTTGCTTGACCTTTGATGAGGAAATTAATCTTTGTGTCTTCCGGGATTATTTCAAGTTCTTCTAAGCTTATGTTTTTTGATGAAACTTTTGAGGTTCGCAAAAGCAAGGAGTAAATATCGCTGGTTTTGTTCTTACTTTTTTCCCAAGATGAATACTTTTGCTTGAGTTTGTTTAAGTTACCTTTTAGTACTTTTATGTCTCCTCCGACTTTTCCTGATTCTTCCTCTATGGATTTTTTGAGTAAGTTTATCTGTGGTTCAAACTTTTTTTTCGTATTTACTTTGATAGAAAAGAATATAATCAAAGATATAGCTATTATAGCGAGGTTCAATTTTATAAAGTTTTTTGTCCTTCTATCTAATTTTGCTTTTTCTACTATATCTCTGATGTCCATTTTGTATCAATCTTCTATATCAGTTTTCAGGCTTATCTTCAAAAAGATAATTTAGTTTTGATTTTTTCTTCTGTTGAATTTTTTCTCTTCTACTTTTCGGATTTATATATGGTGAGCATATTCCCTGTGTTGTTTTAGATAAATTGAAATAAACCAAAGATAAATCTTGTAAATTAACCTTTTCCTTTAAATTGCCCTATGACTGAGTACGAAATAAGATATAATAAGCTTAAAAGGCTTGTTCAGGCAGGTCTTGACCCATATAAGCAGAAGTTTAGACCAACTTATTCTTCAGCAAAAATAAAGGAGGAATTTCAATATTTAAATCAAGGGGAACATAGTGTAGATAAGTCTGTTTCGGTTTCTGGAAGAGTCTTAACTATAAGAGATTTCGGCGGTTCAGTCTTTTTTCATATTTTAGATCATGCTGGCACTATACAGGCATTTATTGAAAAAAAATATAGTCAAGAACTTTTAAATTTTTTCAAAGAGTTTGTTGATTCTGGGGATATAGTAGGAATTGAAGGAACAGTTTTCAGAACAAAAAAAGGAGAAATAACGATTTATGTTAATTCTTTGAAGATTTTAGCGAAATCTCTTCATCCTCTACCTGAAAAGTGGCATGGACTAAAGGATGTTGAGGCGCGTTTCAGAGCTCGGTATCTTGACCTTATAATGAATCCCGATGTTAGAGAAATTTTCATAAAGAGGCACAAAATAATAAACTTTATAAGAAATTTTCTTATTGATAGGGGATTTATTGAGGTTGAGACACCAATTTTACAGCCTGTCCCATCAGGTGCGGTCGCTCGCCCGTTTAAAACTTACCATAATGAACTTGAAGTAGAGCTTTTCCTCAGAATAGCTCCTGAACTCTATCTCAAAAGGTTAATAATAGGAGGATTTGATAAAGTTTTTGAGATCGGGAAAAATTTAAGAAATGAAGGCGTGTCCTCTCACCACAATCCCGAGTTTTCTATGCTTGAACTCTATCAGGCTTACTCAGATTACAACGATCTTATGAAACTTACGGAGGAGCTTTTCTCACAAGTTTGTCAGATTATTAACGGAAAACTCACAGTAAAGAGAGGAGAAGAAGAGATAGAGTTTTCTGTTCCATTTCCGCGACTTAGTATAAAAGATGAATTTATAAAACATTCAGGAATACCAGAAAATAAAATAAAGGATGAGAGTTTTCTGAGAAAAGTTCTGAAAGACAAAATGAAAATTGAGGACGATACGGACTGGGGAAACATAGTTTTAGAATATTTTGAAACTTTTGTAGCAGATAAAATTAAAGCTCCTACATTTGTGATAGATTTTCCTACTTCAACATCTCCCCTTGCCAAAAGAAAAGAAGATGACCCGGATTTTACAGAAAGATTTGAACTTTATGTCTTTGGAATGGAAGTCGCAAATGCTTTTTCTGAACTTTCTGACCCGGAGGATCAAAGAAAAAGATTTGAGGAACAAATAAAAATAAGGAGAATGAAAGAACTCCTTGAAGACATGGATTGGGATTTTGTAAGGGCTCTGGAATATGGTATGCCTCCTACGGCAGGGGAGGGTATAGGTATTGATAGATTGGTTATGTTGATAACCGGTGCTACGACGATAAAGGAAGTCATACTTTTCCCAACTTTGAAGCCGGAAAAAATTAAGGAATAACATGAAAATTTTTTATATGAGGGAAATTCTTCTTCAAATCTTTGTCGGTTATATTGTTTTGCTCCATTTATTAATTTCATGTTCAACTACTGAAAAAGAAAAAGATAAGCGTACGGATATTTTTAGAACCCAAGGTATGTTTATTTTGACACCTGATGACGAAAAAATTTTGTTGAGAGGAGTTAATATATCTCATACGGCAAAGTTTTCGTATGCTCCTTGGGTTGGAGAGGAGGAGTTAAGAGTTTTAGCAGAAAGGTTTGGTTTGAATTTTGTTCGTCTTACCATTTTTTGGAAAAACATAGAACCCGAGAGAGGAAGGTATGATATTCAATACATCGAAAAAATAAGGCAAGTAATTCGTTGGTGTGAAAAGCATTCTGTATATGTTATGTTAGATATGCATCAAGATTTGTTTGGATTTCAGGCTCATGGAGAGGGTAGTGGCATGCCGGATTGGGCAAGAGATAATGAATGCCCTTCTTTCAAAAACCTTTCTCCATGGTTTGCAAATTATTTAGATGATTCTATTTCTTGCCAATTTGATTCTTTTTGGAAAAACAAAAATTCAGTTCTTTCTGATTTTGTTAAGGCGTGGGTTTTAGTTGTAAAGGAACTTGGTCAAGAAAAAGCTGTTATTGGTTTTGATGTGATCAACGAACCTTGGCCAGGTTCCTACTGGAAAGACGATGAAAGTCGCAAATACTGGGAACAAAATATTTTGACTAAATTTTATAACCAAATAATAAAGGAGATAAGGAAATATTCTGAAAAAATAATCTTTTATGAGACTCATCCTCTTTCAGATTTTGGAGCTCCTGTAAATATTTTGAAGCCGGAGGGAGAAAATTTAGCCTATGCTCCACACATATATACTATTACTGGAACTGTGGGACAAGCTGGTACGGGTTGGAATCAACAAATAGATCTTACCTTTTCTAATCATTATACACACGCTCAAAAGTATAATGTGCCTATTGTTGTTGGTGAGTACGGGATAGGTTATGAGCATCCTCTTGCTGCTGAAATTTCAAGGTATTTTATAGATAAGTTTGATGAGAATTTTGTAGGTTCAGCTATTTGGTCATTTGATAAAGCTCCTTATTACGATCTTGCTACTATTGATGAATATTTAAATCCTCTTACAAATTTTGCTCCTGTAATAAGACCGTACCCTGAAAAAGTGAAAGGAGAAATTTTAGAAATTGATTACGATAAAGATAAATTGAAGATAAAGGCGCGAGGCGATTATATAATTTTTTCTTGCCCTCAAATTAAGCCTTGTTTCGGAGATAAAATAGGAAAGATAAAATTCGAACTTGACAGAAATAACCCTATTGATGTTGAAATCAGATTTTGAGGTTTTTGAGATTTTGAGGTGTTTGGAAATATAAACTTTACTCATATATGAATTTTTGAGGATTATATTCAAGAGGAGCTCTTGCTCCAAACTCTGTGTGAAATGTTCCGGGACAAAATAGCTTTACTTTTTTATCATCTATTTCTATTTCTATTTCAGCAGATTCAATTTCACTATTGTGGCAGAAAGCATTTTCTCCATCTGGATCTTCGTAGGTAGCCATGATGAAGTTGTTTTTTTCTCCCTTCATAACAAGGTTAAAATTCATTTTTTTTGATCTTACTTCCCATCTTATGCTATCTCCGTATTCCCATTTTGCCGAGTTGAATAAAATATCTCTGAAATTATTGAAGTCAAAATTTTTACCTTTGTATCTCAGAGAAAATAAGGTCATGGGTGGAAGGATAATCGGTCCTCGTTTAGCAACAACTGTTAAACCTTCAAAGAATGAGTCTTCTAACATTTCGCCATTTTCATCTAATATTGCGTTGCAGTGCCCCCATACCCATCTAAAAGCATGTTTTGTTCCCCATATGTGCGTTTGGTATCCTTTCCCATCTACCTTTATATCGTGGATTTGTGATTGCGTTTCTAAATTCTTTACCTTTATATATCCTTTGAGTTTAAGGTCTGGATTTGGTGATAGAACTTCTGTTTCAAGAGGTAGATAATAAGCTGCTTCGGGTAGGTGTTTATAGACATATCCTGTTGGTTCAAACTCTATTTCCCACTCTGTAAGGATGTTTCTTACATTTATTTTGCCTTTTAACTTTTTTTCTGCAATTTCGTTTTCTTCTCCTATTTTTACAAGAAAGTTCTTGTTTATATTGTGGAAAGCTGAAAGCGGAAATTTTCTACATACTCCTAATGGTTTTTCACCTTTTTTGAATACTGCGCACCAAACTCCACTCCAACTATTATACCCGTCTTCCGAAACATTCAAGGTATATCTTATCCAAAATCCATATTCACCTGAGTTTCCTGTCAAATACCAGACTTCGTAATGCCCCTTTTTTCTTCCGTCCCACCTTGGGATGTTGCTTTTTATAACATCATCTATTTTCTTTTTTTCTCCCATATTATTTTCTTTATTATTATTTTTATTATCGCTTCCTTTTTTTCTTTTGCTGAATTTTATCTCAAATTTTTCTATTTTTATATCTTTCACAAATTAAGATTTGCTATTTTTCATAGAATTAAGTTTTTTGCTAATTTTTGTTTTTTATTTTTTCTTTTTTTGTACTACCTTTTTTTATGTTTATTTTTCTTCTTTTGATTTGATTTTTTCTTTTGTTATTCTTTACCTTTTGATTTTCTTCTTATGTCGTTTCTTTTTTTTATGGGACTATAAAATCTATACTTTTCGGTATTATTTCAAAGTATTTTGGAGTATGTCCTGGAACTTCGCCTTCCATTTCTATCATGAGATTATCTGAGTCAAAGATTTCAATTTTTTTGGCTCTGAAATACAGAACCTTCCCTGTTTTTTTTGCTTGTTCCATTCCTTTTTCTCCTTTGTAAAGTAGTGGTAGGTTTTTCAAAGTTTCAATAGAGTTCATATCCTTTACGATGACTACATCAAGTAATCCGTCATCTGGTTGGGCGTAAGGAGCTATTTGCATTCCACCACCGTAGAATCTACCGTTAGCTACTGCAACGGCTCTGATGTTTGCTTCAATATCTTGGAAGTTCTTATCTTCACAATCTGTTTTTATTCTTACAGTTTTATTTTTAAAAGTAAAATTGCAAACAAGAGCAAAAAGTAAGAATGGAATGGTTCCTTTGAAAATTTTTCCGTACTTGTTCACAAGATTTGCGACTTCTCCTCCCATTCCGAATTCTGTTATGTTTATATAGTATCTTTTTTGTGCATTACCTGAAAAATCTAAGAATTCACAAATTGCAGTATCTATCTTTCTTGTTTTCATATTTATAATTGTTCTTATAGAATCGTCTGGATTTTTACTTATTCGCATTGTTTTTATGAAATCGTTTCCAGTCCCTACTGGGATTATACCCACCTTTGGTCTCTTGTTTTCTTGTATTTGCATAACTCCATTTATGACTTCATTTAGTGTTCCATCACCGCCTATGAAACATACTGCATCAAATTCTTCTGAATTTTTAGCTATTTCAATCGCTTCACGAGGAGCGGAGGTAAAAACTATTTCAGAAAATAGGTTTTGATATTTCTCTGATATGTAATTTGCTATTTTCTTCCCACTTCCTCCACCAGATTTTGGATTTACAATTAGCTTTATTTTTTTGTCTGTCATACTTGAACTTTAATTTTTCTTTCTTTTTTTTTCTTTTCTTTTCTTTTTTGTTTCTTATTTCATTTTTTATTTTTTTGTGTTTCTTCTTTTTTGTCTTTTTGTTTCTTTTTTGTTAGATTAAAATTCAAAAATATTAATTTTCCCTTCATAAAATGCTCTTCCAACAACAGCGCCCCAGAAGCCAAGAGCTTTTAGGAATTTCAGATCATCATAAGAATTTATGCCGCCGGAAGCTATAAAGATTCTCTCATGTTTTTTTTCGTCTTTTGTTTCTGTTATTTTGAAAACTTCGGAGATAGTTCGGAAATGTTCCCTTGCTACTCCTTTTGATGTTCCGTCTCTGAAAACAGCAGTGAATAGAAAACCTTTTATCTTATATAAGTTTAATTTCTCAATTTGAGATTTATCGTTGAGTTTTAGTTTTGCTTTGTTCTGCCAACCTCTTATAGATATGCTGAACTGCTCATCAAAGTCAAGAGCTAATATTACTTTATCTGGGTAGTTTTCTTGTAGTTTAAAAAAATCTTTTTCATTTTCAAAGAACATAGTTGAGATTACAACAGCATAAGCTCCCATCTTGATATAAAATTCTGCCGTTTTAAAATCTCTAATTCCTCCTCCAACGGTTGCTTTTGGACCGGAGTTTATAACTTTTTCTATTATCTTCATTTGATTTTCTTTTCCGAAAGCTGCATCTATATCTACAACATGAACAAGTTTTGCTCCTTTCTCTTTCCACATTGCTGCAACCTGTTCGGGATTTGGTATTGATATTATCTCTTTATCCGGATTACCTTGAATTAATCTTACGACTTTTCCTTCTTTTATGTCTATGGATGGTATTATTATCATATTTGTCTTATTTATTTATTTTTGGGTTTGGTTTTGTTTTTTTCTTGTGCTATTTTACCTTTTCTACTATAAGTCTCATTCCTTTTGTGCTTATTACTTTTACTTTATCTCCTTTCTTTATTTCTTCTTCTGGTAAATTAGGTTCGGCATCCCAGATTTCGCCTGCGATAAATACTTTGCCTTTACCGTTTTTGAAGTCATCAATTACTTCTCCTAATTCACCTATTAAGCTTTCGAGACCTACGAAAGATTTTTGTAATTGAGCTTTCAAACCTTTGTATGCGATGAAAACGAAAAATGCAGCAGTTGCTAATGTTGATGATATTATTAATTTTATAGAGGCACGAAAGAAAGGCTCAGGAGATCTAAATAACATCAGCGACCCTAAAATCATGCTTCCTATTCCCGCCAGAGCCAATATACCAGCAGAAGAAACTTTGACTTCAAGCAAGAAAAGAATTATAGCCATAACAATTAACAAAAGTCCAGCCCAGTTTACAGGTAATGTTTGAAGAGAATAAAGTCCTAGTATAAGACATATTGCTCCTATTACACCAGGGAATACAGCGCCTGGATTTGCAAGTTCAAAAAATATTCCCCATATTCCTATCATAAGAAGAATATATGCTATGTTTGGGTCAGATATTACCTTTAATATTCTATGCTTTATGTTTTGTTCAAATCTTACAATCTCATAACTTGAAATCTCAATTGCTATTTCTCCTGCTGGTGTCTTTACTTTCATTCCATTTATTTTCTTTATCAGTTCGGTTATATTTTCTGCAATAACATCTATTACTTTATTTTTAAGAGCTTCTTCGGCTGTTAAAGTTTCCGCTTCTCTTACTGCTTTTTCAAGCCATTCTGTATTTCTTCCGTGTCTTTCACCAAGAGATTTTATGTATGCAATCGCGTCATTTTCTATTTTCTTTCTAAGTTTTTCATCTATCTGTTGCCCACCCATCATAACAGGTGATGCTGCCCCTATTGATGTCCCGGGCGCCATAGCGGCAATGTGAGCAGATATAGTTATAAATGTCCCAGCAGAAGCAGCCCGAGCCCCAACTGGCCAAACAAAAACACATACTGGAACATACGATGATTCTATTGCCTGTATTATCTTGCGCATGGAAAGGTCTAAACCTCCCGGTGTGTCAAGAAGTATCACTATAAGTTTTGCCCCTTCTTTTTGTCCAGCTTCTATTCCTTCAACTATAAATTCAGCAACTGGCGGACTTATTGCTCCTTCAACCTGAATGACATAGATTTTATCGGATAAATTTTTTTTGTTTTCTTTCGCGTTGCTTTCAGAAAGTGATTTTGTTTCCTTATTTTTTGGATTTTCCGATTCCGTTTTCGCTTTGTTTTCTTGCCGTTTAGTTTTATCGCCGTTGGTTATATTTTCATCCTTTGATTGTTCTTTTTCTTTTTCATCTTTTATTTTCTTTTCATCTTCGGGAGATAATATCTTTTTAATTATTCTTTCAATTTGCGAACCTTCTTGATAATTTAAGTTTTCAGGAGCAAGTTTTTCTGGTATTAGATTTGTGTAGGAAAAATCATTTTGCCATATTTGCAATAGAAAAGCTGATATAAATATCATCACCACCATATAACAAAAGCTTAATAATTGGTTTTTTGATTAACATATTTTTAAATATAAAAATTATAAATTAGTGGTTCGATCTTTTACCCTAATAGAAGTCCTTGTTGCAATTTGGATTATGAGTACAACACTGGTCGCACTTGTAGGAATATATATGGGAAGTATAAAGTATGCAAAAAAAATAGATGAAAATTCAGTTTCAATATCACTTGCTTTATCTACATCTCAGGAAAAATATTTGTCAGCAAAATATAATGTTGAGATAAAGCCAACAGAAGTGCCGGAGGGATACAAAGTTGATTTTGAAATTGTGGAAATTTCTTCTTTACTACCAGCTCTCGGGGGCTTGCTCACAAATGTTAGGCTCCCTATAATACCGCTCTTGAGAGTAAGCCTGCCATCTGGGGGAACTTTTGAAATATTTGGAAAGCCAAATCCTGAACAGCAGTTTATTCAGCCTTCTTTGCAGCAGCAACAGCAAATTCAGCAATACTTTAAGAGCTTTTGATTGTTAAGATTTATTTCATCATAAAAATTTTTCTCGTTTCATATTTTTTTTTCTTGTGTTCAGATGTTTGTTCTTTTTAATTTCTTATGGAAGTGAGGACATCAATAATAAGTTTTCTTACATTTTCAACTGTTTCGTTTCGTGGCGGAGTTGATGGTTCAACATAAGATATATCAAGCCATTTTTCTATGTTCCAACCGGTTTTGTCTCTCATATTGTCTAAAACCCATATATTGAAATTTTTTATACCAGCCGATAGCCCTGCTGAAATGTCTTTTACAAGTTCATCAGAAGAGTTGTAGCCTTTGTTCCCAAAAGTATCATCTCCCACAAGTCCTACTGATAAAGCTGATTTTTCTCCAAATATTTTGAAGATGTCTTTCGCATAGTCCCAAACAAAAAATTCGGGTGCATCTATTTTTATTCCTATCTTTTCTAATCCTCCTTTGAGAATGGTTGAATATACCATAAAAGAATACTCATCGCAATTTTCTGGCAAAGGTATTCCTAAGTTTCTTTGAACTTTTTCTGAATCTCTCAATATGTCATCTACGACAAAAGGAATTGCAACACACATTACTTTTACTCTTTTTGAATGTGCAAACTCTATGATCTCATATATTTTCTTTTTTCCTTCCTCATATACATCATCGGGAGGTTTTATTAGAGTTATAACCTTAGGAAAATCAAAAACACTAGTCACTTTTGTTGCGAATTCGTATGGCGGTTCAAAATCTAAAATTATCCATTCCGCTTTGTAGTATTTGAGAAAATCTGATACTAACCGAAAAAATTTGTCAGCATTCCAGACAGATAGCCAGTAACCATCTTCTTCTTTAAGTAAAAGCCAAGCTCTGAATTTCATTTTCTCAAGGGAAGGATGAGGAAAATCTCCATCTTTCACACGCAAAAACAGCTCAACTCCGAGCTTTTCAAGTTTATCATATATTTTCTCATATTCTTCATACTGCAAAAACTCTGCCCATACAGCAAGAGAAAAATTTCTATTTATTTCTTTTTGGTTTCCATTTTTCTGAACGCTTTTATCTTCTTGAGCACTTCCGTTTCCACCACATCCTAATGAAATTATAAGAAGTGAAAAAAGAAAAGTGAAAGAAAAACCGAGAAAAATTTTTCTATGCATTTTGAACATTTTTGCCCATTATATTTTAATTCTTTTATTCAACTTCGTTCAACAAATCTTATTTTCTTCGGCTCTTGAATTTGCATAACCTCTCCCTCTGGTTTCATAACAATTACCCCTGATCTTAAAGCATGTATATCTGCGTCTTTTCCAAATCTTATCCCAGCAATCGCTCCCATCAATTTAAAACCTTTGTATTGTTCAAGGAAAAAGAAAAATTTTTTCATATCCTAGTTCCCATCAAATTTTACCATTCATTAGCTGATATATGTTAAAAGACAATATTGATAATACTATCTTTATAGCTAATCCTCTTCTTGATACTGCTCTTATAAACCTCAAGCCGAAATTGCGAAAACCTTGTCTCTATTTATTATCCTCCTTATCCTTCTCAAAACCTATAAACCTTCCTCTCTTTCTCATCATTTATCATATTTTTCCTCTTGATTGCTATATATCCTGCTCCTTGTGTTCTCATAAACAAGGGAGAGCGCTCTTTACAACTCCTGAAAACCTCGAATATGTTCTTTTAGATTTCGTTTCAAGAAGAAAAAAACTTATAAGGTAAAATAACGATCTACTGTTAAAATTGCAGAGACTTTGTAATTTCAATTTTGTAATTTCAAATAAAATGTCTTAAAGTTGGAAATTTTCCAAGCGAAGTTCGGTATCTGCCATATTTTACAAGGGATAAATTAAGTGAGGAGAGTTAAAGAACATGTTGGGTATGGATGGGTATAGAGTGAGGAAGAAGGAGGGTATAATGAGACACTGCGAGATGGTAATGTGTGCATATACATTTTGAAACTACAAAATCTCTGCTCAATTGAAATTGAAATTTCATAAGTATAAAATTATTGATATGGGGATGTCAGAGGAATTGAAAGAGTTAATTGAAAAATTACCTCCCGATCTTCAAAAACAAATTCTCCTCCGTAGAACTTCAACATAAATCTCTTGATTGGTGGTGAAATTACAATAACACCAGAAGAAAAAGAAGATATAGCAAAAAATCCTTGAAGATATAGGAAAAAAATAAAAAATTTTCGGAGAAAAAATAATGAAAAATTTTTGCAAATTGTTATAATTTTTTTTTAGAAGCAACTTTTTTTTTGAAAATTGAAAAAACTTATTTTTTTTAAACTTTATGTTTGATAAAAACAAAGTAAAAGGAGGTGAAAAAGAAATGAAAAAACAAATTTATATTCTTTCTTTCTTTCTTTCTTTCTTTCTTTCTTTCGGTGGCAGGTCTTGTAGGTACAGCGAAAGCCCAAGAAGTTAGCACTATATTTTCTGAAAAACTAAACATCTATGGATACGGACTTTTTGACTTCTGCATAGCCTCAGAAGGTGAGTTTTTACCGGGACTCCCAGTTGAATGTAGAAAAGGAGGCTCTTTTGCCCAATTTAGAGTAGCTCCTTTTTTGGACTTCAATATAACTTCAAAAGCGAGAGCTTTAATCCAGCTCCAATTTGATTATGCCCCAGAATTTGAAATCTTCGGAAAAATTAGCGGAGCAAATGGCGGAACAACGGAAGGAAGTTTAGAAACTGATACAAAAGGAAATGATAGTGTAAAAATTGTAGGTTTTGGTGAATTAGATTTAGCCTATGTCTTTTTTGAATATGAGTTTATTGACCTCCTCAAAATAAGAACAGGGAAGTATCTTAATCCATTCGGTCTGATTCATGAAAGAAGAGATGCCTTTCCTACTTTTCCTTACCTTTTTCATCCCTTTATTTATAGCGAGGATTTCAAGGTTATACCTACATACAATGTTGGAATACAATTGAGGGGTGAGATACCATATTTTGTGTATGTTGTTCATGTGGCAAATGGTAGAGGTTCTGCTGCAAATGTTATAGACGCTAATCCTGATAAAGCCGTTGGAGTTCATCTTTTCGGGCGTGTTCCATCAGGTATCTTCCAAGGCTCTCTTTTAGGTTTTGATTTTTATACCGATAAAGATTTTGATAATGTAAGGCATACAACGCTTGGCGGACACTCAATCTTATCTATATCTGAAATTGGACCCGGAAAAATTCAACTATGGGGAGAAGTGGCTCATTACACAAAAGACAAACAAAAAGCTCTCTCCTGGTATGCACTTTTATCTTATCTTTGGCACATATCAGGTGAGTGGTCTTTGCTACCCTATGTGATGTATGATACTTTGGATCCAGATTTGGATAAAAAAGATGATACAATAGGAAATATTGTTTTTGGTGTTAATGTTTCTCCGTTCAGCCAGCTTGTTTTGAAGCTTGAATTCAGAAATTTAGTTCAAGGTAAAGAGAAAGCAAAGCAGATTTTTGGTTTTGGAATTGCCTATGCATTTTAAAAAAGGAGGTGAATGGTTATGATGAAAAACAAAAAAATATTTTTTGGTCTGACAGGGTTTTTGATGATGTATTTATGTTTGTCTCTAATGCGCTGGCACAAGGAAAGTTCGCTGTCATAACAAATCCTGCTTGCCCAACTCTTGGAAAAGATGAAATAAAGATGGTGTTTTTAGGATATAAAAGGTCAGTTGATAGCTATCCGGTAGAACTTTATATATCAAAAGATGATACTGTTTTTTCTGATTTTGTTCAAAGTGTTTTGGGAATAAGAGTTCCTGAATTTAACTCTCACTGGCTAAAAAGGGCATTATCTGGTGAGGGAGCAGGTCCAAAGAGAATCACAGACGATGAAATAATATCTCGTGTAAGAACTACTAAATGTGCAATAGGTGTGGTCTCGCAAGGAAAAGCTACTACCGATGTGAAAATTTTGAAAAAATGAGGTTTTGAGTAAAAATGAAATAGAAAGAGTAGATTTGGGATGAGTTTTTTAAGTATAAGAGGAAAGATACTTCTTGCTTTTTTTACTGGACTTTTTTTATTCATTCTTGTCTCTGCTCTTTTGCAAGTTTCAGCAAAGTCGGCTCTGGACAAAAGCTTTTATCTGGATTATGTTTTTGGATTGGGAAATTCTATAAAGAGACTTCAAAGTATTGCCACAGAAGCTATTCAATTTAAAGATGAGAAAATTATTCAGGAAGGTGGTAAGGAGGCTATTGAAAAAATCACTCAAAATTTAGAGAAGCTAAAAGTGCTTAAGGAAATTGAGAAAGAAGTAGAAGAGCTAAACAATGCGGTTTTTGAGTATATTGCAAGTGTTGGGGAGGTTATAAGAGGTGAGGAGAATTTTGCCAAATTATCTGAATCTTCAAATCGTCTGAATTTGGCACAGCAAAATCTAAAAGATGCAATCGTAAAAACCTCTTATTCAATAGTCAACAGGGCTTTATTGGTATCTTGGATTATTATAGTGCTGGTAGTAATAGGGTATGTTATTTTTGCTATTTTCTTTTCAAACAGTATTTCTTCAAGTATAAGGCAGGTTGCAATTTTTCTCAAAAAGCTTTCAGAAGGTGGGGCTGACCTTACAAAGAGAATAAAAGTAAAAGGTAAAGACGAAATAGCAGAACTCGGAACCAATTTTAATCTGTTTTTGGATACAATATCTCAAATTCTTCTTACTTTAAAAGATGTAGCTTTAAAACTTGTTGATTTAGCGGGTAAATTTCAAGAAATGGCAGCAGAAACATCAAGTAGATTAATACAGAATTTGAACTCACTTTCTGCTGTATCCACAGCCTTTGAAGAGATGAGCTCAACGGCATCTGAAATTTCAAAAAATGCAAACGAAATTTTGAACTTCCAAAAGAAAGTAGATTCAACTGCTGAAACTGGGAAAGCAAAAGTTATAAAATCTTATGAATCAATAATCAAGATGACAAAAGACTTTGAGGAAATGTATGGAGTAATAATGGGGATTGTAGAGAGAGCGAAGGGCTTGCAAGATATAGTAGAGGTTATAGAAGATATAGCAGACCAGACAAATCTTTTAGCTTTGAATGCAGCAATAGAAGCCGCAAGAGCAGGGGATGCCGGTAGAGGTTTCTCAGTCGTTGCGGATGAAGTCAGAAAGCTTGCTGGCAGAACATCAGAGGAATCAGGGCAAATAAAGAAAAACTTGAATGAATTTATATCTACGCTGACTCAGGTTGCGGAGAGGTTTGATGGTCTGAAAAATATTGTTGTATCTTCGGGTGAGGAGTCAAAATCTGTTGTTCAGATCGTTGAGGAGATAAGAAGATTGGTTGCAAGAGCAACGGAGCTCATTTCTGCTATTTCTTCGTCAATAGAACAGCAAGCTTCAACTATACAGGAATCTACAAGAAACATTTTTGAAACAACATCTAATATAGAGAAAGGAGTTGAGGGAGTAAAGAAGATTTCAGAGGATTCAAAATCTCTCAATTTATTTTCTAAAAATCTGACAGAGATATTCTCAAAGTTCAAATTAGACGAAAAAAGTAAATAGCCAGATTTTTCTACAAACTCTGTTTATGTATAAGCTCTGTTTATAACAGCTTATCCGGAAAAAACGATGGGTTCAGGAGAGGTTTATTCGCTCTGGTTCAAAACCCAAATGAAGGTTGAGCTTGAAGAAGTTAGATGAAAGTTTGTTGTAAAGGCCTTAGATATTAGGTTTGGCAGAACCGGTTTTGATGAAATAGTTGGCACAATTGAAAAGTTTTCCGGCGTTGAAGCAAAGCCATCTTATCTCACGGGGGGTTTGATAGCAATCCTCAAATACCTCTGCATCCTAAAATCTTTCTACGAATAGTTTTGTTTTAATAAAATAACAAATTTTTAACAATGGACTAATAATTTTACATTACTCTGATGTTTTCATTTCTTTTAAAAGTAATAGCTAAGACACCGAAGATGAAATTTGGGTTGTTTTTGTCTTCTCTTGGGGAAATATTGATTGAGTCTTTTCCTATTGTTTTGGTTTTCGGGATTTCAATAGGAATGAGCATAGGACTTCAATTCATTTTAGCTCTGAAAATAGTTGGAGCGGAATCTTTGGCTTCTTTCTTTACAACTATAACTACTCTAAAAGAGATAGGACCTATGATAGCCGGCTCTCAGGTTCTTATGAGGTCTGGTACAAGAATAACATCTGAAATTGCTTCTATGAGAGATAGGGGGATATTGACTGTTATGGAGGTTTTTCCTTTGGATCCGTTTATTTATATTGCTTTGCCGAGGTTCTGGGGTATTGTTTTTGCAACTATGATTTTTTCTCCTATTTCAACATTAGTAGCTATACTATCGTCTGTTTTTCTATTGCAGAATATATATGGTGTATCAGTGGGAGAAATTTGGAGTGGTATAGAGAAGGGGGGCGGAGTATATGAGATATTGGTTGGGCTTTTGAAGTGCTTTATAATAGGTATTTCAAATGCTTCTTTTTCGGTGTACTATGGATGGGTAGCCAGTGAGGGTGCAGAGGGGATGGCGAAAGCAATCCAGAAATCGGTAGGTTATGCTGTTGTTGTAGCCATCACGATAAACTACTCTTTATCTGTTGTTTTTTTCTGATGTTTATGTTTTTATGTTTTTATGTTTTAAGGTCTTCCCATAGAAAAGTAAAGGAATCCGAGTTCTCTTACCTTTTTTGGGTCAAAAATATTTCTTCCGTCAATTATTATGGGTGTTATCATAAGTTTTTTTATTTCTTGAAGATTTACATTTTTGAATTCATCCCATTCTGTAATTATTGTAATTGCGTGAGCCCCTTTTGCTGCCTCATAAGCTGAGCTTGTGTAAAAAACTTGATCAGAGGGTGGTATAACTTTCTTTGTATTTTCCATAGCTTTTGGGTCATAAATTTGAAGCAAAGCTCCCTCATTCAGAAGTCTCGGGATTATTTTTAAGGCGGGAGCTTCACGAATATCATCTGTATTTGGTTTAAAAGATAGTCCCCAAACTGCTATTTTTTTCCCTTTTATGACCCAAAGAGCGTCTTTTATTTTCTTTATAAACACATCGATTCTTGCTTCATTCACTTTGTAAGCTTCTTCTAAAATTGAAAAGCTTACTTGATTATCTTTTGCCATTTTTATAAATGCTTTTATATCTTTTGGGAAGCAACTTCCTCCCCATCCTACACCCGCTTTCAAGAAAGCTCTACCGATTCTTTTGTCAAGTCCCATACCTTCTGCAACTGCTTCAACATCTACACCAACTTTCTCACAGAAATCAGCAATCATATTTATATAAGATATTTTGAGAGCTAAAAAAGAGTTTGAAGCATGTTTTATGACTTCCGCAGTCTTTACATCTGTTATTACTTTTGGACATTTGAACTCCTCATCGTTGTATATATCAAGCATAACCTCTTTTGCTCTCTCAGATTCTGTTCCTATAACAACTCTATCTGGATTGAAAAAGTCATGAACTGCTGAACCTTCACGTAGGAACTCTGGATTAGATACTACATCAAATTTTGCTTGTGGATTGTATAGACTAATTGTTCTTTTTATCCAATCTACTGTTTTTACTGGAACTGTACTTTTTTCCACTATGATTTTGTAGTTTTCAAGATATTTTGATATTTCTATTGAGCAAAGTTCTACATATGACATATCAGGGCTTCCATCTTGTGATTGTGGAGTGCCAACACAAATGAATATTACTTCTGATTCAGGGTAAATTTCATCTGGTGAGCTTGTAAAGAGTAGGTTCTTCCCTAAATTTTTTTTTATAAGCTCACCTAATCCTGGTTCCCATATCGGTATATTACCTTCTTTGAGATTTTGAATTTTTCTTTCGTCTTTATCGTAGCAAATTACTCTATGTCCGAGTTCAGAAAAACATGTAGCTGTTGTCAGACCTACATAGCCAGCTCCTACAACTCCTATCCTATATCTTTTTTTCATCATTCTTTTAATTTTATCTAAAAATTTTAGCAATTAAATCTGAATTTGAGAATTTTAACACAAAAGATATTTCTTTTATTATTTATCTCCTATTTATCTTATTTATCTTTCTATTTCTTTTCGTAATATTTCCTTAAATTCTTCGGTTAATATTAGATGATAGTTTAAGATTAGATTTTCTTGTTGATTTAGTTTTTTTTGTTCTTCTATTTTTTCAATTAAGTCGTAGAATTTTATATTTAGCTTTTCGGCTAAACTTTTTACCTTTCTGTAATTTGAGAAGAAACCCTTTGATATTTCAATTTCTTCTGGGATATATACAACTATGAATTTTGATCCGATTTTTCTTGATATTGATTTAAATTCTTTTAGAGTGAGAGCTAAGGACATAAGATCTAAATCGGTTATTTTCTTTGGTCTTTCAATTTTTTTCTCTACAAAATTTATGAACTCGGGTGTTCTAAAAAAGTAAAAGAGTTTTTCCGAAATACCGTTTTTTCTCTCCCATTCTTTTTCTTTCTTCTTCTTTTCTTCTTCAAAATCTTTTTGTCTTTCATTCATCTCGTATTTTCTGAACTCACTTTCTATTTTGAATTGAGCTTCTGGTTTTTTCAAAAGTTCTTTTAAACCTTGTCTGAAATCATCTCTTTTGAGGTATAGTTTAAAAAAGTCATCTTTATATGACTTCGAAATGTTAAAAACATCTGACTGTGTAATAAAGAGGATGATGATTTGTGGTGAAAGATCGTATGCAAATTCTCTGAAAATTGCGAGTGAAATCAATGGGTCTGTATCATATTTACCTAAATTCAAAATATTTATTTTGAGATCTTCTGATACTTTTTCCCAAAATGGCTCACGGCTGCAAATTCCTTCTGTAATGTAGCTCCCTAAAATTATAATATCTGGATTTTTCTCCCAAATCTCATCTCTATTCCTGAAACCAAATCTATCTGATTGATAATGTATTAATCCTTCGTTATAATTTTTGCACAAAAGTATGTGAGAGAAAGGAGGAAAGGTTAGAGGAACTATTTTTTCTCCATCAATATCTATGTTTTTTTTCGTATACTTGCCGATGTGGTGAAATAAAAGTAGGGTTTTTCCTTGAAGAGCTTGCTCTACATTTGCATATTCCCATGCATAAATCTTCTCGGAATCAGGGGAAACTTGTTTTGAATTTGGTAAAAAATACCTTGTGAATAGAATATAAGCTGAAACGAAAGCAAAAAGAAAGTTTCCTATAATACTTTTGATATCTACTAACTCTTTTTCCTCTTTCTTTTTCCCTAGCTTTTTCAGTATTTTTTCAAGAATAAATGATGGAGTAAATGTGTAAATAGTTATTGCAATAAAGATTAAAAATAAGGGAAGAGATATAAGCTCACTTTTTCTGAGAAAATAAGCAGAGAGCTGAAAGAAAAAAATAGATGAAAATATGAGACCTAAAAGTCCAGTTATCCTAAAAATATACACGAAATAAGTTTAAAAAATATTTTTTTCATTATTCAATTTCTCTTCCTGAAAGTCCTAAAATTGCTCTTGCAACAATGGTTCTTTGGACCTCCGAAGTTCCCCCTCCTATTGTTATAAGTCTCACATCTCTGTAACCTTTTTCAAGTTTGAGCTCTCTCATATACCCGAGACCACCGAATGTTTGTATTGCTTCATAAACATGATTTACGATGCTATCTCCCCAGAAAAGCTTAAAAGATGAGGCTTCAACGAAAGGAAGTTCTCCTCTATCTATGTGCCATGCGATTCTGTAAAGGTAGGACCTTGCAACCTCAATTGAGACTTTAAGATCTACTATTTTTTTCTGAACTGCTTGAAAGTAAGAAATAGGTTTGCCAAAAGCTTGTCTCTGATTTGCAAAAGCTAGCATACCTTGAAGCAAAAGTTCAGCCGAACCAACCGAAGGAGCAAGCATTACAGACCTTTCCCATCCAAAAATTGTTCTTACAACCTGAACAAATCCCATATTCTCTTGTCCAAGAACATTCTCTTCTGGAACTTCGCAATCTTCAAAGACTATCTCTCCGGTTGGGGAGAGTCTATTTCCCATTTTTTCAAGTTTTCTTGAAACCCTGAAACCTTTGAAATTTTTTTCTACAAGGAAAGCGGTTATTCCTGCGGAACCGAGTGATTTATCTTGTGCTGCAAGAACTAAAAACAAATCTCCTATTGGAGCGTTTGTTATGTAAATCTTTGAGCCGTTGAGAATATACCTATCACCTTTTTTTACAGCTGTGGTTTTAAGATGTATTGAATCTGAACCTCCGTGAGGTTCCGTTATAGCAAAACAACCTATAATCTCACCTGATGCAAGGCGAGTGAGATATCTTCTTTTTTGGTCTTCTGTTCCATATACCATTAGTGGCACACCGCATAGTATTGTGTGTGCAGAAAGAGACATAACCATTCCTCCATCCACACCTGCAAGTCCGAGTGCTTCCCAAGCTAATGTTGTTGCGAGGGCTGATGCTCCCTGTCCGCCGTATTCTTCTGGAAAAGGAAAACCTAAAAGTCCGAACTCTTTGAATTTTTCCCAGATTGGCCATGCAAATTCTTCTTTTGCATCAAGTTCAAGCTGAATTTTCTCCTGAATAGGTATTATTTCTTCTCTTGCGAACTTATAAACAGTTTCCCTTACCTGTAAAAGTTCTGGCTCTATTGAAAAATCAATCATATCAAGTATAAATTTACTGTTTATTTCATTCTTTATGTTTTTTCAATTTTTGTTTTTTTCTCAATTCATATTTCAATTTTTGATGTTGCTCCGTCTTTTTTTACGATGATTTTTGAAAACTGAATTTGAGATTTCATACTTTCAACATGAGTTATTATTCCAAGATATATTCCTGTTTTTGCGAAGTTTTCAAGTGTTTGCATAACAAGGTCTAGTGAGTCCTCATCAAGTGAGCCAAAACCTTCATCTATAAAGAAGCATTCAAATTTTCTGTGTCCTATGATTTGAGAAGACAAGGCAAGAGCCAAAGATAGTGAAGCAATAAAAGTTTCACCTCCGCTCATACTATATGTTTCTCTTACCTGTGGTTTCCCATCTTTGAGATAAGAGTAATCAAGGATTTTTATTCTCATATCACCTTCTTCTCCTATGGAAAAAGCATATCTTGATTGCGATAAAGTTCTCATGATATCTGATGCTGCTTCAAGAATTCTTTCAAGGAGCTTTGATGAAAGATACTTTTTGAACGAAGGTTCTTTGTCTCCAAAATCTTCTAATATTAGACCGAGAATTCTGATGTTCTCATCTATGATAGGAATTTGTGATTTGAGCTTTTCTTTTTTTTGCAGATTTTCCTGAATGGTTTGTGCTTTTTCTTGAAGTATTCCGTATGTTCTTTGAAGAGCGTTTAGTTCGTCTGATATTGAATCTTTGAGTGTTTGGAGCTTTACTTTTTCATCTGATATTTTTTTTAAATCTCGTTCTATTGCAGGCAGAATTTTGTCTTTTATCTCAGATTCTAAATTTCTGATTATGGTTTCAAGTTCGGGGAAATTATGGACATCAATTAAATCCAGATTTTGTTTCAATTTGAACTCAGATTCAGATTCAATATCTGATATTTTTTCTCTTATGAGATTTATATTTCCTAAGGTTTTAGATTCAGAAGATTTGATATCTTCTTGAATTTTTGACTTTTCTGATATAATATTCCCTATATCAGATTGGTATTTTGAAATTGAATTTAGAAGTTTTTTTATGAAGTTATCAAATCTTGATATGGCTTCTTTCAAATCTTTCTCTGCATCTTCAAGAATTTCTTTTCGGAGTAAATTTGAAATTTCTTTTAGGTTTGAAATTGCATTTTCTTTTAATTCAAAGCGAGAGGATCCTTCAATAAATTCATTTATTTTTCTTGCGCATGATGAGAAGTGTGATTTTATTCTGTCTATTTCTTCAATAATTTTTCCTGATTTTTCTTCTATATCCTGAAATGCTTGATTATTTTTTTCTTTTTGTTTTGAAATCCATTTTTCTTTTATTTCGTTTACCCTTGACTTTATTTCCTCAGTAATTTCGGCGCTGGTCAATATGTTTTGGTAGATTAGCGATAAAGAATTTATGTATTCTTTCATTTTCTGTTTTCTATCAAAGACTTGTTTTTGCAGAAGTTCTTTTTCCTTTTTTGTTTTGCTTAAAAGTCCAATTATATTTGATTTTTCTTGGGAAATGGAAGAGAGTTCCTCTTTCAGCTTTCTTATCTCTTTTATTTTTTGATCAGATGAAATTTTGATTTCTTTTGTTATCTTCAAAAATTCATCATCGGAAAGCAGTGGGTCTGATAAATCGTTTAACCTTGACAAAATATCCTCATTTTTTATTTTCTCTGATAATTCATATAGACGGGAGATATTTTCTTGTATTCTATTTTGGATTTCACTTTGGTTTTTCTCTGAATTTTCTATTTCGCTCTCTAATTTTTTTATTCTGGTTTCAAGTTCCGATATTTTCCCTTCTTCTTTGCCTATCTTATTTCGTATCTTTTCTATTTCGTGCTGTATATTGTTCTTTTCATCTTCCTTTTCTCTTTTAATTTTTTCTTTAAGAGATATTTCTTCTAAAATTTTTTTGTGAGGTATTATATCTGGTATATTGTGTTGTTTGAATATGTTTCCGCAGACCGGGCAAAAATCTCCATCTTTTAAATTTTGTCTTATTCTTTCAGCTAAAACTTTTTCTTTCAGCTTTTCTATATCATTTTCTATTTTTTTTATTTCATTTTCTATATTCTGTAATTTTCCACGCAGGTTAAACTCTTCCTTTTGGAGAATATTTATTATTTCATAAGATTTTTGTTTGATATTATTGATTTCTTCTAATTCTTTTTTTTTCTTTTCTAAGCTCTCTTTTATGTTAATTTCCTCTTGTTTTGAGATTTCTAAACTAAATGAAAGTTCTTTGAGTATCTGTATTATATCCTCGTCTTGGTTTGCTAATTTATCTTTTAGGGCTTTTTCTTTTAGGGTTATTTTTTCAAGTTCTGTTTGAAGTTTTAAAATCTCCTTTTCTTCTTTCTCTAATTTTTCTATTTTTTCTTTCAAGTCATCTATGAAAATTCTTGTTTTCAGAAGCACATCGGGTTCTATCTTGAAGTTTTGCGATTGTTTTTCTATTTCGCCATATATTTCGTTTAGTAGTTGTAGAGAGTTTTTGATTTTTTCTTCTTTGTCTGAAATCCTTTTAAGGGCTTCTATTTTTTCTAATTGTGATTTTATTTCTTCTGCTATTTCTGAACAAATTTCTCTGATTTTTTCTGCTTTGTTTTGAAGAGATTTTATTTTTTCTAATTCCCCCGATATAAATTCTATTTTCCCTTCAAGTTGTTTTCTTTCTTTTTCTTTCTCATAGATTTCATTCTCTATTCTTTTCGTTTCTTTTTTCAATTCCTCTAACTTTTGAGGTGTTGTGTCTTCAAGTTCTTTGAGTTCAAGTTCTATTTTTTCTTTTTCAGCTTTCAGGATTTTAAGTTCTTCGGATGATTTTTCTTTTATTTTTTGGAATAGTTCTGAAAATCCATATATTTGCAGGAGTATATCAGATCTTTCTTTTGGTTTTGCGTGCAAAAGTTCAGCAAATCTTCCTTGTGGTAAAACCACAGTCTTTGTGAAAACATCATAAGATAGCCCAATTATATTTTCTTCTATTTTCTTGTTTATCTCTTCTACCTTTATGTTTTTCCCGACAGTTGTTCTCCAAGAGCTTTCTTCTTCGTCGTCGTATTTTGATTTAACCTCAACTTGCTGTGTATCAAATCTATCTAAAATTCTTTTTATTATATATCTTTTGTACCTTTGTGAGACATCTTTTATTTTGAATTCAAATTCCACTATTGCTTTGTCTGATTGATAGTTTATAAAATTAGATTTTCTTCTATCTCCTTCAAATCTTGGAGTTTTTCCGTAGAGTGAAAAAATTATTGCATCCATTATACTTGATTTTCCAGCACCGGTTGGTCCTTGAATTAAAAAAACTTTGGTTTGGAGAACTTTTGCGAAATCTATCTCAACCTCGTCTTTGTAAGACATAAAACCACTTAACCTAATTCTTACTGGAATCATAGGAAGCTTTTATGTAATTTTTTCATTTTAGTTTAAGAATTTCATCTGCAAAAAGGGAATTTGTTTTTTATTTATTTCCGTTGAGAAAGGAGATTTTCCTGACTATAAAATGTGTAAAATTTAATTTTGAGCTTCAAATAGCATTACAGAGCAAGAATAATGAAAAAGAGAATAGAGAATCTGCAAAGAGAAAAGAGGAAGGAAAGTGAAAAACGGTTAAAAAGGTTTGATCCGGTTTTGAAAGAAATTTTTTCAAAGGCAGCTGGGAAAATTATCTCAATAGCAACTGGTGAGCAAATTGAAGAGAAACTTGAAGATATAACGGCTGAAATAGAATTTGTCAAATCACTTCGTCCTGACATGGTTTTCAGAGCAGGGGAGAAAATTTTTCATATAGAGATCCAAGTACAGCAAGATAAAACCTTACCTAAAAGAGTGCTCATATATTCTATTGGAATTGAAGAAAAATTTGGGAAGGTACCCACACAAATAGTTCTATTTGTAGGAAAAGGGAATCCACCCCCATCTGTATTTAGAACCGAATTCACAACACACAGGTTTAAAGTTGTTGATATGAAGAGAATAGACCCGGATAAGTTTATAAGAAGTGAAAAACCAGAGGAGGTCATCGTAGGAATTTTAGCCGGGAAATTCAAAGATAAACCCGAAATAATAAAAAAGGTCAAAGAAAGAATTGTAGAAATTGTGAAAAATGAAAAGGAAGTTATAAAATATATAGATAGCATCAGCTTTTTAGCTGGTTTATTTGATGTTAAAATAGAGGTAAAGCCTATGCCGATTGAGGTGGACATAAGAAAAACTTTCCTTTACAAATGGGGAAAAGAAGAGGGGTTAAAAGAAGGAAAACGAGAAGGGTTAAAAGAAGGAAAACGAGAAGGGTTAAAAGAAGGAAAACGAGAAGGGCTAAAAGAAGGATTGAGGGAGGGATTAAAGAAAGCAATCTTGTTAGATGCAGAGACAAAGTTTGGTATTTCAAAGGCAATGCAAATCAAAAAACTTTTAGATAAGATAAATGAAATAAATAGATTGGAAAAAATAAAAAGAGAAATAATAAAAGCAGAAACTTGGGAAAATTTCGTCAAATCTATCAAGAACTCAAATTCAAAAAACAAAATTTAGCTGGTTTATTTGATGTTAGAATGAGAGAAAAACCTATGCCAATACAAGTTGATATAAGAAAAACTTTCCTCTATAAATGGGGAGAGGAAGAAGGGGAAAAAAGAGGGTTTGGAAAAGGTTTTAAAGAAGGTATTAAAGAATCAATTTTGAGGATTGTCCAAGTAAAATTCAGAAAAGCAAAACAGATCAAAAGCTTTTTAGAAAAAGTAGAGAATATAAAGTATCTGAAAAAAATAGAAGAGGAATTAATAAGAGCAAAAACTTGGGAAGATTTCATCAAATTTCTCAAAGTCTCAAATTCAAAAATCAGAAACTCAAAAAGGTAAATAAATAAGTAATAATAGTTATTATGATTGCGTCAGAGCAACTCAAAGAATAAAATTGCTCAAAAAACAAAACTTATTTTACAAAACTTAAATAAGAGTTATGGAAAAGATAAAAACTTACCAAGAAGATGGTATTTTGTTTATAACCTTGAATTCGCCGGAAACTCTGAATGCACTTTCATCTAAAATTCTATCTGAGCTTGACTTGATTTTAGATGAGATATGGTATATGAAGCTCAAAGGAGTTATTATATCTGGTGAGGGTAGGGCTTTTTCTGCGGGAGCTGATATATCTGAACTCAACTCACTTGAAAACCTTCACCAAGCATATGAGTATTTGCGGAGAGGACAAAGAATTCTATCTAAAATAGAGAAGTTAAAGTATATAACATGTGCTGCGATAGACGGATATGCTCTCGGCGGTGGATTTGAGCTCGCTCTTTCTTGCACATTTAGAGTTGCCACAAAAAAATCAAAAGTTGGACTTCCGGAAATAAATCTCGGAATTATGCCAGGGTATGGTGGAACTCAAAGGCTTACAAGACTTGTGGGACCGCAGAAAGCAAAACATTTTATAATGAGCGGAGAGTTCATAGGTGCAGACAAAGCTTTTGAACTCGGCATCTTAGATGATATATGCGAGACTCGGGAGGAGCTTTTAGATAAAGCAAAAAAACTTATTCTTCAATTTGAAGGTAAAAATCCAACAGCTTTACGGTATATTTCCGAGCTTTGTAATTTACATTCAGATGGATTTTTTGAGGATAATATGAAAACAGAGGCTTTGTTCTGTGCATCTTTGATATCATCTCAATTCGCAAAAAATAAAATGCAGGAGTTTTTAGAGAAAAAGAAAAAATAGATTAACTTGATTTTGATAATGAAAAAGGTAAAAATATTAACTCTTATCTTCTACTGCTTTGTTTTTTCTTTTTATTCTTCTTTATTGTTTTTGTTAATTAAGGTGTCTCCCGCCGGGGCACAAGAGGAAGAAAAATTTACGAGAAAATCTATAACATACCTCAAAATGGTTATGGACCCAGAAATCAGAAGTGTAGCTCGTACGGTAGATTTCCTTACAGGAATTGACCTTTACCAGTACCTTGAATCCAGAATAAGAAAAGCAGTTGAGATAGAGAGATTTGATTATAATCCTGTATCGCTCGGTGGAGACACAGATATTTACGCTCTTTCAAAGCTCGTAAAACAATATGTTGATGAGGTGAAGGTTGATAGAGCAGAAGCCGAAGCTAAAATGGATTGGCGATTCAAAGACCTGGTCGTCACCGCAGAAGACCTGAAAAAAATAGCTAACTCCGCATACATATATTCTCCACATGTTAAAAAATTCAATGTCGGAGTATGGATAAGTGGAAGAAAAAAAAGAGGGGGAATTGATATGTCTATATCTTGCTCTCTGGGGGTTGAAGTCGTGTACTACAAAGTTGATTTTGAGACAGGAGAGCCAATTTTGGTTTTCAAAACATATACGAGTCATACAGAGGTTGTCAAGGTTGGTGAAATGCCTCTTTTACCTTTGCCATTTCCTATATCTTTGTTTTTGCCGTCTGTTGAATTTTTTGAGACTCCATTTCAAGCTTTTGAGAGATGTCTTATAATGGTCGTTGAGTGGATATCAAAAAAAATAAACGCAGATATGAGAAGAGTTCCTGATTTTTCACTTTTTGCTACGATTTCAAGCGCGGAGGGACAAAATGTTTGGGCTCCTCTTACAAAGAAAGACAAAGTGTATCTTGACTCGGATTTTCAAGTTTTGGAAAGACAAGAGGAGATTGATGAGTCTGGCAGAAAAAAAGAAACTTTCAAAAGAGTAGGATGGGTGAGGGCAAGAAAAATAGCAGATGAAAAAACCGAAGAAAATTCAAGATTCCAAATTATGTCAGGTTCAGCAGAAGTCGGGCAGATAATAAGAGAGTATCCCCTTGTGGGTGTCGGATTTACATTATCTTTCAACTATTTACCTTCTATGAGCTTTGAGGAAACTGAACATAATCCAAATTTAGTTTTTAGCGAAGGAAAGAAAGGTTCTGCTTTTGGTTTTTCTATTTCTGGTAAAGTAAATACTTCAACTGCATTCGGATGGAACATATCTGAGTTTTATCTTATAACTTCTGGATTGGTTCATATATCAAGGTTTGCGTATGAGATCGGAGCAAATTTAGGGATAAGAAAAAAGTTTTATTTGCGCTCTCTCGGATTTGTACCTCAACTTACTCTTGACCTCATAAGAATAGGGATACCCGCAATAAGGCAGGAGGTAAATCAAGTGGTTACACTTTCTGATATTTCTTTTGGAATTACTCCTTCATTATTTTTGGAGTGGTTTTTACATCCTCGTTTCAGCATATTTTTAGGTGGGGGATATAGACTTATGACCACTGCTGAGAACTTCTCCTATGAGCTTGAAGGAGGTGAGTATTTCCCTAACATCAGATATAATCCGAGTTTTCCTTTTATTTCCGGGGGTATAGAGATAACTATATGGTGAGCTTGTTTTTGTGTACTGGATTAAACCTGATTTTTCAGATTAAAATCTGTTTTTTTTAGTTTGACTCAATAAATTTTTCTATTTCATGGTTGAATTCCTCGTATCTTTCAAACATAAAAGCGTGAGACCCCCCTTTTATCATTTTCAGTTGAGAGTTTTTTATCTTCTGATGTATAAATAGGGATTTTTCTGGTGGAACCATTTTATCAGCGTCTCCAGTTATTACGAGGGTTCTTGCGGTTATTTTTGGTAGGTCTTCTGTTGAGTCATGGTTCAATATTGCCCAGACTTGCTTCATAAATCCACTAACACTGAAACCATCTTTCAGATAATCTTTGAAGAAATTAATTATAAAATCTTTGTTTTGTTCAAAAAATACGGGGTCAAATATATTTTTTGAGAGGAAATTGAAAATTCTTTCTGGATCGGCTTCTATTGTTTGTAAAAGTAAGTTTTTAATTATTTCTTCGTTATTAACATCAACATCAATTCCTTTTATGAATTTGAAACCTTTTTTTATAAGTTCTTTTTCATGGTCTGTAAGTTTTGCAAGGGTGCAAGCCAGAACAAGGTTTTCAACTTTATCTGGAAATAATGCGGCAAATTTCTGTAATATCATTCCTCCCATAGATGCTCCGACAAAATTAGCTTTTTCTACATTTTCTTTTTGCATAACATAGTAAATGTCTTTTGCCATATCTTCTGTTGTGAATGGCGTTGAAGGTTTGTCTGTTTTTCCTACTCCCCTATTATCTATAAGATAAACTTTGTATTTTTTTGAAAAATGCTGAACTTGGAACATCCAACCGCGCATATCTACTCCTAAACCCATTATGAAAAATATCGGTTTGTTTCCTTGTCCTACCACTTGATAGTGAATTTTTGTCCCATCAAAAGATGTAGCAAAAGGCATAATAGAAAAGTTTAGAAATTTTTGATATAAAAAAAAGAAATTTTAAGATGAATTTTAGATTATTTTTCTTGTTTCTTCTACCATCTTCTTTTTCTTTTATAAAGTTGCCAACCTTTTTCTGGTTTTTTTATTGAACCTCCAAGATATAGTTCTTTCACGAGTTCATTATTTTGGAAGTCCTCAGGTGTTCCTTCGAATACGATTTTTCCTTCTTCCATAACATATCCATAATGCGCTATTGAGGTTGCAGCCTTTACATTTTGTTCAGCTATGAGAATAGTTATTTTCATTTTTTCATTTAGGATTTTCAATATAGAAAAAAGTTCTGTTGTTATTTTTGGTGAAAGTCCGAGTGATGGTTCATCTAACATAATAAGTTTTGGTTTTTTGAGTATTGCCCGAGCCAAAGCAAGCATCTGCTGCTCTCCACCTGATAAGTTATTTGCAAGCTCATTTAGCTTATTTTTCAGGTTTGGAAAAACATCAAAAATTTCGTGGTCTTTTTCACCAGTCCAGCCTGCTAAAATTAAGTTCTCCTTTACTTTCAGCTCTGGAAATACTCCTCTATCTTCTGGAACCAAAGTTATTCCAGATTGAGCTATCTCTTCGGGGTCTTTGCGAGTTATGTTTTTGCCATCAAATATTATCTCGCCTTTTCTCGGTTGATCTTTTATTAGCCCCATTATAGATTTGAGTAAAGTTGTTTTTCCGGTTCCGTTTGGACCTATTACAACCCTTATTTCTCCCTTATTTACTTTCAAGGATAATCCTTTGAGTATGTAGAGTCTATCAAAGTAAACAGTTTCTATATTTTTTACTTCAAGCATGCGTTTAAAATTTATTCACTCCTAAAATTCTAATAGTGAAAGAGTGTAAAAAGTTGTGTTCTAAAAATGGTAAAGCCTGATTGTTGTAGCTGTTAGCTCAATCCTTTTCTTTGCTAAATCAAAGTAATTTTCGTCAATTTCTATAAAATCTCTTGGCTCATGCCGTTTAGTAATTGGAATGCAGATGATACAAATTTTCTACATAACAAGAACTTAAAATCAGATTCACTCTTGTTCTATCTTTTATAAATGCTTTCCTCAATAATTGCGATAACTTCAAGGGTAGAGCTATCATTATCATTTTTATTCTTTGGTGACGATTTTAAAAATGTAAAATTTTTAGTTTAGCAAACTTAAAATCCAAGACCTAAACTCAAATTGAAAATTGGTAAAGGTGGTAAGGGAATTGGAACTCTTGCTTTTCCTGAAATTTTTATTATCCCTAAAACTTTAATTTCTCCGATAGGTCTTTCAAATGTAAGAGCAAGAAAATGAAGTCCTGCACCTAATGATAGTGCAAAGCCAAATCCGCTTTTACCAAATATCCAGTTGTATCTTAAAAGTACCGGAAAACTTATACCTTTCAAAATACCAATCTCTGCTTCCGCTTTTACTTTTATTATCAAAAGAGTGAATTCTTTTTCAATTCCGACATCTCCTGAAAGGAACCCGGGAGACAAAAGCAAATTAAACCCTTCTGGTGCTTTTCCGAAAGGAAATAATCCTAAATCTGGACCAACTCTGAAACCTTTGAAAACTCCAAGAGAAATATATGTAAAGCTTCCACCTATTGATATGTTCCTTGATAATCCTCTATGATACTCTAAACCAAGTATTCCAAAAGGAGCTTGAAGTATATTTGAGATTATAAGGTTTTTTCTCCATTCCTCTTGATTTTTTATTTCTTCTGCCAACGCTTTTGATAGGAAAATTGAAAACTGTAATGAGAACTGTAATATGAAGCTCAGACTTACTAAAACAAGAAAAGTTAAAAACTTGGGAAATGAATATGGGAATTTTTTTCTGATTTTTTTCATTTTATTTTCTCTTTCTTTTTTATTTTCTCTTTCGTTTTTCATATTGATCAGATTTTCAGGAGCGATTTTATGATTTCAGCTACAACTGGGTTCATAAGAGCAATAGCAATAATAGTCAAAATGAGAAGAAAGTTAAGTTTCATATCACTCCTTTGTATTTGAGATTCAAGCTTCCGTATCTGAGATTCAATATCTGCCTTTACTTTATCTATTTTTGCATCAATCTCAATTTTCAATCTTTCTACTTCTGCTCTAACCTTCTCTATCTCACTCAGAAGTTCAGCTCTTACCCTCTCTATCTTTTCATCAAGCTCAGATTTGACCTTATCTATCTTTGTATCAAGCTCTGATCTGATTTTATCTACTTCTACTCTAACTTTCTCTATCTTCGCGTCAAGTTCTGCTTTCACTTTTTCCAGTTCTACTCTAACCTTTTCTATTTTCGCTTCAAGTTCTGATTTGAATTTATCTATTTTAGCTTCAAGTTCTAATCTTGAAAAATTAATTCTTTCTTCTATTGATTGGGTTCTTTCTTCAAAGATGTTTTTGTTTATGAATTCTTCTCTTATTGCGTTGAGTAATTCTTCTTTTGATGTCTTCCACTTGAGTTCAGTTATCTCTGATATTATTTCATCTATGGACCTGATAAAAGCTCTTGCTCCTTCCTTTCCAAGTTTATCCTCAAGAACTTCAAGTGCTTCCACCGATAGCGATACCTTCATTTATATTAACCCCCTGATAAAAAATAGTGTAATAGATTTTAGGAAATTTTTTTCTGTTTTTCTTTTTAAAAAAACAAAAAAGTTTAGTTCAAACCCTCTCTTTCTCCTATCAGATAAGGTTCTCAAAAATTGCTCAATTTCTTGAAATTCTTTATTTGAATGATTATATTTTTCTATAAGATGTCGGTCTATAAGAGAGCAGACAAAATGATTTTCGGAAGGTCGGGGGGGTAGGAATACCTGGAAACAAGTTGAGCGCTTTAATGGTTCAAGATTAGCTCATAAAATATTCAAATCAGCATTAGCAATTGTTTCACTTTCATTTCTCTCTTTTATTGATTTGGGCTGTAAAAAAAGAGAAGTTAAAAAGGATTGGCTCTACCCTTTAAGTTATCGGAATTATTGAGTGAAAAAATGCTTATAAAACATACAACAAGGGCAAATCTGGTTTTTAAGATTTTGTTCAGAGGGTAATTTGTGGCACCCGCTTTCCGATCACTTAAAGGCATGAGCCAAAGGATTTTTCAGCTGAGCCGAAAATTCTGATAAAAGATTTTGTCCAGTCTCCTCACATTATCTCTCCCAAAAACAAGGATGGTAAGTTTGATGAACACAAAATCAGACTTTCCGTTGTTGTTAATTCAAATAAGATTGAAGATAAGGCAAGTTTATATGTTTCAGGACTTGCTGTATATAAAGATGCACAAGGGAGCAAGGTGAAATCAATCTTAACCAAAACAATCATTACCGATAGTTTAATCAAGAATTTATATAGAAGATACGAGCATTATTTGAAACCCTACGAAGATTTAAACACATATCATATTCAGATTTTGTGGGATGGAAAAGATGAAAAAGGCGATTTCGTTCGGGATGGTCGCTTTTACTTCACAGTATTTGCAAGTCTTATAAACGAAAAAATAGAAGGGGAACTGAAAGAAGAACAGCGAAAAATGTTAGATGATATAATAAAAGTTCTTGTTGCTCTTGGGAGTAAAAGTGCAAAAATAGAAATTACAAAAAGTTTTTCAGTTTCAGGTGCAAAAATATCAGCCGAACTTCCTGAAAAGAAAATAGAGTTTGAAATAAATCAGAAAAAAGATAGTGAATATGAAATAAAGGGCGAAGTAGTATCTCAGGAGCTTTTGGAAAACTTGAAAAATCTACTATCTTCATTATCGGCAGAATCCAGAATTACGGTTGAGATTATAGAATCTGAAGAATATCCGCAATATGGTGAAGTTGCAGTAGATAACACTCCACCTGTATCAATAGTTTTTGTAGGTAATCCAAAATATGAATCTGGTTCCGATGTTTTTGTAACTCCAAAGACTCCAATCAAAATTTTCGTCCAAGATAACATTGCCGGAAGCGATGGAGCAAGTGTTTTTGTAGATCTTGGAGCAGACCAAATCTATCTTGGTAACCTCAATGAGTTCATGTTAGAACTTCCAGACGGTAAATACACTCTTTTGTACAGATCAGAAGATAAAGCTGGAAATGTAGAAGAATTTAGAACATTGAAATTAAATCTTGATAGCACACCTCCTGATTTAAATTTGAATATCTCTTGGATAGGAGACAAAGTATTATTTGAAGGGAGTTTGAAAGATGAAGTTCCTGTTGCATTTGTAAAAGTAGGTGGCGCTGATGCTCAAATATCAGAAAATAAAATTAGTGTTCTTGTAGCAAATTTGAAGTCGTGGCAAGTAATCGGAGTAGAAGCTCAAGATATTTTGGGGAATTATAAAAAGTTTGATTTTCAAGTCCCACCGCGCGGATATGAAGTTTCAGCTGAATCTACAACAGAAGTCGTAGAATTGCCGACAGAATTACCAACAGAATCTGGTATTCTGAAAATTTTGTATGAAGCATTTGATGAGAGAGGAAACCCACTTGTTGTTTCATTTTTAAATGAAGAAGGTGTCCCTGTTGAGACCGTCTACTATACTTACCACCCGTTTTTAGATGAATACACTTCAATGAGAGTTGAAAAGGAAAAGGGTTTTATAGAAATTATAAGAGATTATAATGAAGGCTGTGCTCAAAGGAAAGAAGGAGAGTTAGGGCTTGAAGTAAGGTGTATCAAAATATCCTGGTGGGATAATGACGCAAGGAGCGGAGGTCAGAAGGAGATCCTTATAAATATTTCTCCTGAAAGAGATGAGGTAAGAGTTCAGCAAAGTGGAGTTGGAGAAACGATATATAAAATAGACAGAGCTTCGCAAACTCTCAAAATAGAAAGTCCAATTGGAACAAAACTTGTAAAATTTGAAGGGGAGCCAGAAGTTACTTCGCATGCAATAATTCTTCCGCGAGTGCTTTACGAGATAGATGAAAACGGAAATGTAATAAGATACTTTTATGATGAAACAGGAGAAGTTTATAAGATAGTAAAGGAAAAAGCAGGACCAAATGGAGAAGATATAGTTGAGCAAGTTATACACGATGTAGGAAAAAGAAAGACATTCATAAGAAATGGAGTTGAAGTCATGAAAGTTGAAGGACTATGGGATCACACTCATAGAATAAGCTCATATGGAAAAATTGTCGCAGAAATATTCTTTGATATAAAACCAGATTCAATAAGACAGAGAACAGTAATTCCGGGTTCTATTGAGGTAATAAGAGATTTTGACAATTTTGGGAATATCGTGAAAGATGTAAAGTTAGATAAAGATGGAAATATTATTGAGAATCTTGAATGGTCTTATGACTTGCTCGGAAGGCTCGTTCGCTATAACTTTAATGGAAGAATAATTGAATATGAATACGATGCCGAAGGAAGAATTATAAGCGTAAAAGAAAACAACAAGGTTACAGTCCAATACTCATATTTTGACGGAGGTTTTAAAATAAATTTTGAAGATTTAGCCATAGTTCAAGCATTTGAAAAACCAGGATTTCCAAATCTTGTAAAATATGAAGGAGTTTCGGGGAAAGTAGTTCAATACCAGACACTGTATGGTATTATGGATGATGTTTTAGCCGAAGTGAGGGGAGATGCCGGTTGGTCTATCTTTACCTACGATGAAACAGGGAGAGTAAAACGGATTGACAAAGCAGAAGGCGAATTTACAGAGTTTGAATATGACCAAATGGGCAGAATCACTACACTAAGATTCAAAGATGAAACTGTGAAATTTTTCTATGATGGTCAAAATCCTTTGAACGAGGTTGTATCGGGTGGTAAAGGAAATAAAACAGGAGCTCAAACAGATGATTTCAAAGTTGCTATCTCTTACAATAAATTAGGAATGGTTTCAGGAGAGAAACTACAAATTAAAGACTGGAATTATTCAACAAAATATAAATATGATATTAATGGGAATCTGGTTGGGATTGAATTCTTTGGAAGTCCAAAATGGGCAGAATTTGAGTATCGTGATGATGGTTCTGTTCTTTACAACGGAAAGGAAGTTTTTACAGAAGGTTATTTTAGCGGACAATATGGAAATAGTGTGAGTTTTGAAGCTTCAAGGATAGGAAGCAGGAAAGGAATAATAAGATATAAAAGCGGCATAGAGACAATTTCAGAACAAGTTGTAGAGCAAGATATAAGAGGGAATACAACTTCAATTTCAAAAAGACTTGGGAGCGAAGCAAAAATAATAGATTACAAATACGATAGAGCCGACAGACTTTTAGAATGGAGTTCATCAGATGGTTTAACTCAGACTATAAAATATGACGAATTTGGCAATAGAATATACACAAAGTATATGGAAGGTTCAAAAACAAAAGAATACATTTACCAATATGAACCAGACAACAGACTAACTCTTATCAAAGATACCAGCGGAAAGGAAGTAGCAGCTTACGAATATGATACGGCAGGCAGGGTAGCCCAGTTTGTTGATTTTCTCAATGATACTGGTTTTTGGATGAAGTACAAGAGAGAACTTTTAAGTGAGGTCAGGATTGAAGATTCTTTTGGTACAGAAATTTTGGCTTCATACTCTTACGATAGCGAAGGTAGAAGAGTTCTAAAAAGCATAAAAGGTCCAAATTGCTCTTTCAATCTCTATTATGTTTGGGATAGGGGTAATTTAGGGGGGAACAAAATTTTATCTGAAAGGGTGGTTATATACTCTGGTCAAAACAAGCTTTATGAGGGTTCAAAAGATTTTGTGTGGTCAAGCGGAAAATTGGTAGGAGTAAAAGAAAAACTCAAGAACATGTCAGATAGCATAACTTTGTGTGCCGAGGCTATGTTCACAGATGAAGATGGTGTTCTTGAACCCTTTGAGGCAACATTTTATGATCCGTTTGATATACTGAAAAAAGATATGTGGGAAGTTCTATTCCCTAATAATGCAAGTGTAGAAGTAAAAGACGGAAAATTGCGAATGTACGGAGGAGGTGAAGTATATTTAGCATCTAAATTTTTCTTCAAAGAAAATAGCTTTAACATATCAGCCAAGGTAAGATATGAAGGTGGTGAAGGAGGTTTTACCATAGATTTGGTAGATAGACAGGCGGAACTTGTGCCATATGGTAAATTAAGATTTGGTTGTGTTAAAGTTAGCTCAGGAAATTATTGTTTAGCTTTCTATCAAATATGTGATTCATCTGGATGTAGTACTTCTAATTCAACTTATGCTCCGGTTCCTTCATTTGATAATATGGATTTGACTTTAAAGATAAAATATAATTCTGGTTCAGGTATCACTTTTGAAATTCCGGAGATAAATTATTCAGCTAATCTTCCTGTTAGCTTCAATAATTTTGTATCGTTAGTTCTTTATAAGGCATCGGGTAACAATACTGTAATATTTGACGAGATAAGTTCAGACATTAAACTTTCTGGGTATACCGTGAGAGTTTCTCCGGCAAAATTTCCAGGAATTACTTTCAATAACATAATCACTGACGGTGTTTGGGGTGCAAAGGCTAACTCAAAAGGAGTATATTGGTACCCCGTATTTACTGGACTAGTTACTACTATGATGTTTATAGAAGAGGGCGAAAAAGTTTTTATTGATCTCAAGTTAGTTTCATCGTATTATAAGCAGCAAATGAACAAAGAAAGCTTTCCTATAAATGTTTTGCTTTTGAAAGTTAAAGATAATACAACTGGCGAAGAAAGATATGTTACTTTATACACGCCGTTGAGCCTTGATGATATAGTGAGCGGAAAATTCCCAGTTTATCCTGACCTGAGCCTTAATTTTGATTTTAAATTCTTACATTTTTCTGAGATTTTCAGTGAGGACTTAAAATGGATATTGTGTAAGAGTAAGAAGTGTTTGAAGATATATGCGCCCGAAAAAGATACCTTCCTTTATGTTCATAATGACATAAAAGGTGTTCCCTGGTTTGCTACTGATGAAGGAGGTAAAGTTGTGTGGAAAAGAGAGCTTTCACCTTTTGGTGAGCTTGTGAGTGGAAATCACAGAATACCCTTAGCCCTTCCCGGAATGTACTATGATTTTGAAACAGGGTTTTTCTACAATGTAGCGAGATATTATGACCCATTTTCAGGTAGGTATTTGCAGCCAGACATAACCCGAGATGCGAACCTTTATGTTTACGCAAGGAATAATCCCGAAAGATTTTACGACCCTTTTGGACTCTTTGAAGTTCAAATGACCCTTGAAGAAGCAACAGGGAAGGATTTTCAAAAAATAAAAACATTGGCAGGATTAGTAGATGGAGTTTTAAGTACTCTTGAAAAATTTTTCGTAAATTTGAGAGCATTCCTAACAGCTTGTGCGAAAGTTTCTGGCAAAATATGCTGGCCTGAAATAGAAGGATTTTTTAAGAAAGTGAAATTTCGCTGTGAAGAGTTCCATATAATTACAATATGCGTAAAAGATATAATTGAACTTGCCGCAAAGGCGTTCATTAATTTGGAAATATTAATAGATGATTTCCAAGCATTGGTTTATGAGGCAGTAGGTAAAGTTGTTGAAAAAGTTTCAAAAGACCTTGCTGACTGGGTAAGAAAAAATATCCTAGCTTTCTTTGAACGTATTGGAGATGCTATTGAAGATTTTGTATGGAATGCTGTTACCAAACATTTTGTAGAGGCTGCACTGAAAACCGCAGGTCTTAATACAAAATTAGATCCAACGGAATTTAGAAAATTTCAAGAAGGAACAAAAAAATTAATAAAAGAAGTAACGCAAGTATCTAAGGAAAGGAGTGAAAAGCTCGAGCGTGAAATCGAATTTACTAACATTACTGAATATCTTGCAGATATAAACTTAGCAGTTAAAAAAATAGACGAAATATTAAGTAAAATCAGAGATATAAGATTTAAGTTAAAATCTCTTCTGACAGGACCCGTATCTTCTCCAATTCACGAAGGAATAACTTGGGAGGCTTTATACTGGAAGCTTGGTTTGAAAGAAGAAATAGTAAGAGAGGTAGTAAAGGGTAATAGGGATACGGATTTAAATACTGGGCTGGCAGATAAATACAATCAAACATTACACTTTGATAATGGTGTAGTCAATTACGACAATATCATAAATAGTGTTAATGTGGCTAAACAAAACCTTATACCGCAAACAAGGTGGGCTGAAAGATGTGAAAATGTTAAAAAATATAAGCAAGTTGTAAAAACGGTTATAATTCCGGTTCAAGAGGTGAGAGAAGTTAAATCAAGCTGTTTGCAAGCTTACAAAGAAATGGTTCCAATATATAAAACGAGACCAAAATACGAGAGGAGAAGGGTTTGTCTTGTTGTTTGCTTTTGGGTAAGAGTAAAGGTAGGTGAAGAACGAGTTATAGTAGGATATAAAGAAGAAATCAGGTTTAGGTCTGTAAGATGCATGAAAACCATAGTTGTCCAAACCTATAAAACAGTACAGCAGATCACCTGGGAACCATACTGGGAGACAGTCTGCAAATATGTTTTACAAACAATCAACCTCCCCCTAACCCCAGCACAACTCGGGGAAAAACTCCACACACTCCAAGACTTCTTCTCTCACTCAAACGCCGTGGAGAAAGACTTTAATTGGGCAAATGTTAAGGAAAATCCACCTGAATATAAACCCAAAGGACTCATTACCGGCTGGTTTTGGGGATGGAGAACTGAGTGTGGCATAGGGGATACAGTATGTAGATTTGTTTCAACAGTAGATGTGCTTTCACGGGCGTATGGTGGAGATGGAGAATTAGTTCTGCGCATGATGAAATGTAAGCCGGCATCAGTTGATAAGGAAACATCTCATTGTCGCGTGAACAAAGATAGTCCAGCAACTTACCAAGGAAGACAACCTAAGGTAGGAGATGGAAGGTTATACCATTATATTGGGCGGGGTAATGCAGTAGAGCATAGTGTGAATCGTGTGAAAGAATGGTGTAGGATTGCGGGATATGGTGAGGAGTGTTCAAACCTGGTTCGTCCATCAGTAGGAAGTCCTCCACCAAAATTAAGGTAAGCAAAGTAGAAAGGAGGGAAGAAAGATGAGGAATAAGATTTATTTTTATATTTTGAACTTTATTACTATTTTTGTGTCAGTATTTGCGTTAGCTCCAAGATGTAAATTTTTAACAGAAACAAATAAGAGCAAGTGGCCTCCTCCAAAAATTCTCTATAAGGGAGATAGAGGTTTGAGATTAGGTTGGTTAAAAGTGTTGTGTAAGAATAACAGAGTTTATGTAATGTTTATTGATATCGATAAAGATTTGTTATTTTTCATTTACGATTTGAGAGAAGATAAATGGCATGGACCAGAAATTGTGGGAGAAAAGATAAAAGATGAGATATTATTACATAATAAGGAATCATTGGGGAAAAAATATAGATTTAACAAGGAAAGTTTAGATTTAGATGATCAGCGTATTAATTTTCAAATTACTGAGTTTGATGTAGATGAAGAAGGAAGAATACATCTTTTTGTTACCGCTGATTATAGACTTAAGGATAGAAGCTATGAGTCTATATATACTACCATAAGAAGCTATTTGATATATTTTATGAGGGAGACAGATGGGAGATGGGAAGAAAAAGTTTTTGATTTTTTCCCTCCATATGAATTCCCTATATATCCATTAGAAAGTACTGGGATTAAGGAACCACTTATTTTCCCTGATTGGGTATCAGCTTTTGAAAAGAAGGTAGCTATGAGTTATAGTCTTTATTATCATTGGGAAGCGCCAGGATATAGGAAGGACTATCCCCCTGAACTTCTTTTTGTTCCTGAAGCACGCCATATTTTTGCAGTAAAGAATGAAGAAGGAGGATGGGATTTATATGATTTAGCTGAATTATTACCTGAGGCAAAGGAGATAGTTGATGTTTTTCAAATTGATTCAGGAGCTATAGGACCAGATGGTAATTTATATATAGTTTTATGGCAGGGACCAACTATTGACAGAAAAGGAGTAGAAGTTAAAAGTCTTCTTTTGAAGATAGATACGAAGGAGAAAAGGTTAAAGTGGATAAGGAGGATGAAGGAGCTGGAAATGGAAAATGTGGATATATATAACGAACCACTCGCAGGAGTTTTAGATAACTTTGTTATGAAGGTAAAAGGAAGCAAGTTTTATTATGCGAATATGTGGAGAGGAAAGATTTACTTGCATAGCTGGGATCTGGTGGGAGATAATATAGAAAATATAGTGTGGGAATTTGTGGGGAAAATAGGATGGGCACCACTTTTGAGCTTTGATGTTAGGAGAAATATATATTTGTTAAGTGAATCATTTCTTTACATTAGAACGAATGAAGGGTGGATTAATGAGGAAGTAATAGATATGTCATATGATGAAGAAGATATATGTATAGATGATATGGGTTATTTATGGGTATTCTGGACAAGTCCTTTTGCGCCAGCTAATACCGTTTACTATGTTAGGAAGAAGGTTGAGTAGGGATTCTGAATTTTGTAATTTGTTCCACACACTCCAAGACTTCTTCTCTCACTCAAACGCCGTGGAGGGCGGAAAAAACAACGGACCAATGATTAAGTGGCCAGGCGTTGCAGCAGCCCCCAAAGATTATGAAGGCAATCTCATTACCGGCTGGTTTTGGGGATGGAGACCAGAGTGTGGCATAGGGGATACAGTATGTAGGTTTACTTCAACGGTTGATGTGCTTTCACGGACGTATGGAGGAGATGGAGAATTAGTCCTGCGTATGATGAAATGCAAGCCACCACAAGTTAAAGATAATACATCTCATTGTCGTGTGAACAAAGATAGTCCTGCAACTTACCAAGGGAGACAACCTAAGGAAGGGGATGGTAGGTTATACCATGATATTGCTCGTAAGGAGGCGGTAGAACACAGTATAAATCGAGCTAAGGAGTGGTGTGGAATTGCAGGATATGGAAACGACTGTTCAGCCATAAAAATCCCCAGAAGAATATCTCCAAAATAAAGAGGAAAAAATATGAAGAATAAGATCCATTTTTATACTTTGAGCTCTTTTATTATTACTTTTGTGTCAGTATTTGTATTAGCACCAAAATGTAAATTTTTAACGGAAACGGATAAGAGCAAATGGCCACCTCCACAGATACTTTATAGGGATGTTACTGGATGGTCCGCATTATGTAAGAATAATAAAGTTTATTTTTTAGCTACGGAAGGAAGTGAAGTTACAGGTAATATTTTGTTGTTTTTCATTTATGACCTAAAGGAGGGAAGATGGTATGGACCTGAGAAAGTTGGTGAGAAAATAAAAAACGAAGTATTATTACATGACAAAGAGTTGCTGAAAAAATATGAACCATATGAACCATATTTTTTCATTTCTTTTCCTCATTTTGATGTAGATGAAGAAGGAAAGGTTCATATCTTTGCAGAAGGTGAATATGGAATTAAAAAATGGGATAATGAGGTACGCGTTAGAAGTTATTTAATATATTTTATGAGGGAGACAGATGGGAGATGGGAAGAAAAAGTTTTTGATTTTTTCCCCCCATATGAATTCCCTATATATCCATTAGAAAGTACTGGGATTAAGCACCCACTTGTTTCTATTGGTTGGGTATCAGCTTCTGGGAAGAACATAGCCACAAGATATAGTTTTCTTTATCGCTGGGAGGCACCAGGATATAGAAAAGACTATCCACTTGAACTTCTTTTTGTTCCTGAGAGGCAGAGTATTTTTGCAGTAAAGAATGAAGAAGAGGGATGGGATTTATATGATTTGACTGAATTATTACCGGAGGCAAAAAAGATAGGAGTTGATGCTTTTCAACTTGATTTGGGAGTTATAGGACCAGATGGTGATTTATATATAGTTTTATGGCAGGGACCTAATACTGACAGGAAAGGAATGGAAGTTAAGAGTTTGCTTTTGAAGATAGATACAAAGGAGAAAAGGTTAAAGTGGATAAGGAGGATGAAGGAGTTAGAGATGGAAAATGTGGATATATATAACGAACCACTTGGTGGAGTTTTAAATAATAATGTTATGAAATTAAAGGGAAGCAAGTTTTACTATGCGAATATATGGAAGGGAAAGATTTACTTACATAGTTGGGAACTGGTAGGAGATGATGTAGGAAATATAATATGGGAATTTGTGAGTAATGTAGCGTGGTTTATAAATTTATCTATGGATGTGAAGAAGAATGTATATTTACTTAATGCACTTAACATTCACAGGAAGGAAGGAAATAGATGGATTATGGAAGATGTATTAGATGAGGAAACACAGACAAAGTATAAGATAGGAACAATTCACTGGCAAACTATGTGCGTAGATGACGAAGGATATGCGTGGGTATTTTTTGAAGGTGAGGACGAAAGTCAGCCTTATTTTGTTACAAACATTTACTATGTTAGGAAGAAGGTTGAGTAGGGATTCTGAATTTTGTAATTTGTTCCACGCACTCCAAGACTTCTTCTCACACTCAAACACCGTGGAGGGCGGGAAAGACAGGAGAGAAATGATTGATTGGGCAAAGGTTGCAGCAAGACCCAAAGGTTATGAAGGCAACCTCATTACCGGCTGGTTTTGGGGATGGAGAACAGAGTGTGGAATAGGGGATAAAGTATGTGGATTTGTTTCAACAGTAGATGTGCTTTCACGGGCGTATGGAGGAGATGGAGAATTAGTCCTGCGTATGATGAAATGCAAGCCACCACAAGTTAAAGATAATACATCTCATTGTCGTGTGAACAAAGATAGTCCTGCAAGTTACCAAGGGAGACAACCTAAGGAAGGAGATGGTAGGTTACACTATTATATTGCTCGTAAGGAGGCGGTAGAACACAGTATAAATCGAGCTAAGGAATGGTGTGGAATTGCAGGATATGGAAACGACTGTTCAGACATAAAAATCCCCAGAAGAATATATCCTAAATAAAAGAGGGAAAATATGAAAAATAAGATCCATTTTTATATTTTGAGCTCTTTTATTATTATTTTTGTGTCAGTATTTGTATTAGCACCGAGATGTAAATTTTTGATGGAAACTGAAAAATCCAAATGGCCTCCTCCAAAAATTCTTTATAATATCGGTTCACGGGGAGTGTTCGATAAAGTAGTATGTAAGAATAACAAAGTTTATGTTTTAGCTGGTGACCAGGTGGATTATTTAGGTGTGATCTTTCTATTTTTCATTTATGACTTGAAGGAAGGTAAGTGGTATGGACCCGAAAGAGTTGGTGAGAAAATAAAAAACGAAATATTACAACATAACAAAGAGTTGCTGAAAAAATATGAACCATATGAACCATACTATGGAGATTATTTTATCACTTATTTCCCAGAATTTGATGTAGATGAAGAAGGAAGAGCACACATTTTCTATGGCGGTGCTTATGAGATTGATGAAGTTGAAATAAGAGGAGTACCTCCACCTATAACCGCTAAGATGTATTTAATATATGCAAGGAGGGAAACAGATGGGAAATGGGAAGAACAAATTTTCAAATCATTTCCCCCTGATGAATATCCTATTTATCCATTAGAAAATACCGGAATTTATTTGCCGCGCACTTACCCGAACTGGGTATCAGCTTTTGGGAGGAAGTTAGCTGTGGGTTATTCTATTATTTATCACTTAGTACTAAAGCCCATCGATCAATATGGAGCTCCTGAAAGGAATTATATTTATATAGTTAGGAATGAGGATGGAAATTGGGAGGAATATAATTTGGTTGAATTATTACCAGAGATAAAAGAGGTTGGAACCGATCCATTTGGAGCAGATGTAGGTTCTATAGGAGAAGATGAAAACGTATATGTAGTCATATGGCAGGGACCAACCATTGACACGAAAGGAGTTGAGGTGAAGGCATTGTTCTTAAAGATAGATACAAAGGAGAAGAAGTTCAAGAGGATAAGGAGAATGGTGGAGTTGGAAAGAGGGAAGAAGTTTGAGGAACTTTTTGGCAACTGGAATATGAAGATGAAGGGAAATGTTGTATACTATGCAAGCTTATGGCCAGATGGGAACATCTACCTTGATAGCTGGGAGGTGATGGGAGATGAAGTAAGAAACATAAAATCAGAGGTGGTAGGGAAAGTAGCATGGTTAAAAAATCTGTCTTTGGAAGTGAAAAAAAATGTATATTTGCTTAACGCACTAAATTTTTATAGGAAGGAAGGGAATAGATGGATTATGGAAGAAGTATTGACTCAGGATGTAATTGAAAAGTATAAGATAGGGGAGGTATTGGGAAGAGATATATGTGTGGATGATGAAGGGTATGCATGGGTATTTTTTGCAGCCACAGAAAGAAGTCCTAACCCCTTTACTACGCCACCGATCAGGAAAATTTACTATGTTAGGAAGAAGGTTGAGTAAGGGTTCTGAATTTTGTTCTCTTATAAATTTTATTCGCTTATAACTTCAATTTCCCGTTGAGTTTCGTTTTTTCCAAACTTCAAATTTATTTTTATGCTTTCCGGGAGGAGTTTTTCGTATTCTTCAAGTTTTTCTGCCCACTCTATGAAAATCAGACTATTTTTGTCTTCTTTGTATTTTTCGCAGATAAAATTTACTACCTCTTCAATTTCTTTTTTGTTTTCTAACCTGTAAAGGTCTATATGAACTATATTTTTCTCTTCTCCCCAGTACTCTTGTGATATACTGAAAGTCGGAGATGTTATTGCGTCCTCATCTATTCCTAATTTTTTTGCTACACCTTTTATGAAGGTCGTTTTTCCGCTACCTATTTCTCCAAAAAGTAAGAAAACTCTATTTTTGCTAAATTCTGAAATTATTTTTTCAGCTATACTTTTCGTTTCATCTGGTGATTCCGATAAGAATGAGATAAATTTTTTTTTATTTTTTCCATTTTATTGTGCATCCAACAGGTTGAGTTTCCTGGATCTCTATCTTTTTGCCAGAGAGTAAGCTCTCAATTGCATCTTTGAAATAGTGTTTTTTCACTTTTGATTCATCTTCCCAGTTATCATCGGGTGCTCCATGATATACAAGCTTCCATTCAGAATCAAAAAGGAATATTTCGGGAGTCCTTTGAGCTCCGTATGCTTTTGGAACTTCTTGGCTTTCATCAAAAAGATAAGGGAACGGATATTTTTTCTCCTCAGCCCTCTTTTTCATGTTCTCAAAAGAATCCTCCGGATACTTTGTGGGGTCATTTGCATTTATAAGAACAAACTGAATTTTTCCTGCATATTCTCTCCCCAATCTTATAATTCTATCTTCCCACGCTTTGACATATGGACAGTGATTGCACCAGAAAATAACTGCTATTGGTTTTCCTTTTTCAAATGAAGAAAGAGAATATATTTTACCGTCTACTCCCGGAAGTTTAAAGTCTATTATTCCATCTCCTATTTTCATATCCTTTGATATTAAAGTTTCTGCATCAATTTTTTGTTTTTTTGAATTTTTTGCTGCGGATTCAGTTTGTTTCTTGTGAGTTCGGTTTTTCTCATTTTATTTTTTCTCACTTCGTGTTTTTCCCTTATCCACTCCTAAAAATTTTTTTCTTATACTTTTATTTGTTTTCTTTTCTTTTATCTGCTTCTTTTCCTTTATTTTCTTGGCTTATGCATTTGAGCGATCGGAAATCGGGTGCTACAAATTACCCTCTGAACAAAATCTTAAAAATCAGATTTACTCTTGTTGTTTTATAAGCATTTTTTCACTCAATAATTCCGATAACTTAAAGGGTAGAGCCATTTTCTTTTTCCTTTGTTTTTAAGCTTTTATTTTTTCAAGTAGGGTTTTCAGAAGGAATATTTTTAGTGAGTTGTGTAGTGCCAAGGTTAAAAATAGCGCTTCGTCAAGGTCTTTGCCTCCAGCAAAAACTCCATGACCTTTTGCAATGCATAATTTAAATTCTGCTACATATTCTGGAACCCTATCGTATTCTGATACTTTTATTTTCTTTATAAAGTATTGAGCTTCATAATCAGGAGGTATTATTTCATCTTCAAAAAACGATATTGCAACAGCTTCTGGCATATGACAGTGTAGTACTGCATTTATATTTTTATTCCGCTTTTCTGATTCTATATAGATTTGCCGATGAATTTTCAGGTCAGATGATGCTAACTTATCTTTTTCTGTTTCTTCATAGATTGGCAAAGTTATGACATCTTTTTTTGTCATATAAGGCATAGATGCACCGGTTTTTTTTATCAAAAGTTTATTTTTGTCTAATTTTACACTAACATTACCTGACCGTGTATCTATTAGATTTTTTGAAAAAAGAATCTGACCATACTCTCTCATTTTTTTTACAATTTTATCTAGTGATGCTACTTTCTTTTCATCATTTTTTCTCTCTCTATTTCTTTGACTTCCCATTTTTTATATAGTAGAAAAAAAATGTAAAAAATCAATTAAAACTTGAAAATCTAATTTTTATGAATAAAATATAGATTATGATAGGATTTGTAGCGGGTCTAATTCTATTAATTATAGGTTTTATAGTATATTCTTTTTTAGCTGGATTCTCGTGGGGAGCTTTTGCATTTTTTATTGTTGGTTTAGTTTCCGTTGTATTAGTTTTCATTCTTAACAGAATACAAGAAAAAAAGAGATTTAATTCCATTATTGATGATGTCATCTCCGGTTCTCTTTTGACAGAAGAAGGTAAAAAAATAAAGTCCGTTATAGATGAGCTTTTAGCTAAGGAGAAGGGCAAAATATCTGAAAAGTTGAAGGTAATTTTAGAGAAACTCAAAGCCTTTGAGGAAGATTATATGAATGTTATCAAAGAAAATGATATGCAGCTTAACAAAATAAATGTAATAGTAACAGCTTCGGAGGAACTTTCTGCTTCTGCTGCCGAGGTTGCTTCAAGGATAGTCCAAATTGCAAATATGGTTGAGCAGACTGCTCAAATTTCTCAGGATGGTCTTCAGAAGATGGATAACATAGTCAAAGTAATAAATGAAGTTGAATCAACAATTAATGCAGTCAGAGATTTGGCTAAAAATCTCGAGAGCGAAACAAAAGAAATATCAGATATAGTTTCAACTATAGAAGATATAACTGATCAGACAAATTTACTCGCTCTAAATGCCGCTATTGAGGCAGCCAGAGCAGGGGAGCAAGGGAAGGGATTTGCTGTTGTCGCTGGTGAGGTAAGAAAGCTTGCTGAGAGAACATATCAGTACGCTCGTGATATATCTGAAAAAATAAACTCAATTATAGGAAGTGTAAGCCAAACATACGAAGCAGTAGAAAAGGCTTTTGAAATTGTTAAAAGGGGAGTAGAAATCGTTCAGCAGGGTAAAGGTAGTTTTGATGAAGTATATCAATCAACGGCTAAAATAAACACTGAAAGTTCCGCAATTTCAACAGCGACAGAACAAGAGTCAAAAGTCACAGACGAAATATCAAGAAATTTACTCTCTCTGCTTGAAAGTGCAAGAAATATAGAAGGGATGTACAAGAAGGCTCTTGAATTATTCAGAAGTGCAAAAGAAGAATTCAAAGATATAGAAAATATGCTCAAATAACTAACCAAAATAAATGAATTCTCCTTTTAATTATCTTTCCTATTAATTATCCCTTCCACACCTAAAATAAACATTTTCTTTTTTCTGGTAAATTTTTAATTCATTTTTTGTGATTTAAACTTTTTAATACGGAGGTAAAATGATTATGGCTGGAATAGGTTTCCAGGAGCTTCTTATAATTTTTCTGATAATCGCTCTTTTATTTGGAGCGAAAAAAATACCAGAGCTTGCAAGAGGTTTGGGGCAAGCTATGAAGGAGTTCAAAAAAGGAATGAAAGATGAACCAGAAAAAGAAAAAAATTCTAAAAGTTCAGATTCTGAATTAAAATATGAAAAAGCCGAATCATCAGACTTAAAAACTACAGAATCAGAAGAAAAAATAAAGGTAAGCGATATAAAGCAGAATTAACCTTTTCTATACTGTTTGGTTGAATTGTTTTTACTGGTATGGTGATAAGGGGCTTTGAGCATTCACCAGGGAAAAATTGTGGCTCTACATCTTTATGGAATATATCTAAATTTTATGGGAACAGATACCCAGAACATGTTATTTTTGGACTTTCCTCCGGACTTCTTTTCTTTTACATGAAGGGGGGCTTTGGAGGTGCGTCATATGGAATAGGGGGAAGAAACCCTTTATTGGTGGAAGACTTTTTTGATAATATTGGACTAGATTGGAAATGGCAATCTTATGAAAATTTCCCAGAAGATATAATAAAGGAAAGTATAAATTCTGGCATTCCTGTACTTGCAAGAACTGACCTTTTCTATCTTCCCTATTATCCTAAACCAGTTCATTTTCCGGGGCATGAATTAGTTATCTTTGGATACGAGGAAAAAAACTCCGGAGAAAAAAAAGAGAGTATTTTTATTGTGTCAGATAGTTCTTTCCCTGAACCGCAGAAGGTTTCTCGTGAAGATCTTTCTCGTGCTATGGCACCTGAGAATGTGATTGCGTTTTTCAGCTTACATAACCATATTTTGCCTACTCCAAGATTTGAAGTAAAATTCAATAAAGATAGCGTAGTTAAGTCAATTCACAAAGTTTGTCAGCGTATGTTGAAATTTGATTTGGATTTTATGGGCATAAGCGGTATAAAAAAATTTTATGATGAAATTGAACTCTGGGCTGATACAAAAGATAGAGCTTGGGTTTTCAGGTTTGCATATCAGGTTATAGAAAGAAGAGGTACTGGTGGTGGCTCTTTTAGGTTCATGTATTCTGATTTCCTCCGAGATTCAGCCGAGATATTTTCAGGTAAAGATAAAGTTATTCTTTCTGAATCTTCTGTTGATATCTATTCTGCTGCTGAGCTTTGGAGAAATCTTGCTTTTAGGTTCAAGGAAATTTCTGAAAGAAATGGAGTTTCAAAAAATGAATTATTAGAACTAAAAGATATTATTGGAAAAATTTATATGGTTGAAGAGAAAGCATTTTTGAGACTAGAAAAATTCACATCTGTAATTTGAGGAATTCGGATGTAATATTGGATTGTTTTGTTTTGATTAAGCGAAAATATCGGTTTGATTAAGCAAAAACATCTATGGCTCTTTTTGGGGTGGGATTTTGAACCTGGCGTTGGGGGGGAGGGGTTTCCCGAGGAGGAGGGGGTGGTGGAGGTTCCCTCCTCGGGGGAGGTGAGGATTTCGTTATCTCTCTTGTTCCTGAAATTTCTCTGGCTTTCATAAAAATATTTTAACAATTTTTTTGCAGTTTGGTTAAAAAATAAAAAACTTTTCTATTTATCTTTTTTACTTGATGTATTTAGACTTTGAGAAGTTGTTTCCTGAACAATTTGATTTCTTTGTTAGGGCAGTAGAAAAAGGGAATATAAAGGGGGCTTACATTTTTTGGGGACCTGATGGTATAGGCAAGGAGGAATTTGCTGTTTTTGTTGCCAGAAGCTTTCTGTGCGGAACTATGCCACCGTGTGGTTTTTGCTCCCAATGTATTTTTCAAGAACATCCTGATATAATGGTTGTTAAAAGGAGACCAGAAGATGAAAGATTGAAAGTAGAATATGTTAGAGAAGCTATAAGGTTTTCTCTTATAAGACCTTTTTCGCATCATAAGTTTATTATTTTCTCCGATTCCCATCTTATGACTCAACAGGGATTTTCTGCCTTACTAAAAACGATAGAAGAACCCAATCCGTTTTCATCATTTTTTCTTATAACTTCAAAGATAGAAATGATACCACCAACTATCATTTCAAGATGTATAAAGGTTAGATTTTCTACTCGCAATCTTCAAAAAATTATATCTGAAAAGATAAAACAAAAGTTTCATACAAAAGAATTGTTAGAGAAGTTAGCTATTATAAGCTTTCTTAACCCAAGTATCCCGGATATCATTCAAGATGGTGAAGAATTACAAAAAATATGGGAAATGATGGAAAGTGTTATAGTTGGTGAAGGAGAATATAAGATAAAATTTATAAAGATTTTAGATGAATTCGTTCAGAATGATAGGGAGAAAGCAAAAAAATTTCTTGCGAGTCTAGAATCTTTTTTAGCGTATAATCTAGAAAAGTTTGGTAAGCGAGCTGTAAGTATCTGGGAAAATATAAAGAAAGCTCGCATTCTTATTGAACTATTTATACCTCCGAAATTCGCTCTTCTTACTTTTTTTGATTCTTGATTAATACATCTCATTAATATTCCTTCTTTCTCATTTTTTGTTTCTTATATTATTTCTTTTCTCTGTTGTTTTTTATCTAACATTTTTGATTGTGAGATATATCTGTTTCATATTTTTTAAAATAAATAGGAAGGGATGAAAAAAGAAAGTTTCTTGGATATAAAAACAATAGGGGAACTCAGAAAATCAAAATACAAGGTTCTGTCTGTGAGGGATGAGATAAGGAAAAACCTTCTTGATAAACTTGAAAAAAGAGAGTTTGTGTTTGAAGGTCTGTGGGGATATGAAGAAACTGTGATACCTCAACTCATAAACGCTCTTATAGCAGGACACGATATAATTCTTTTAGGTGAAAGAGGACAAGGGAAATCTCGCCTCATAAGGATGCTCGTTTCTTTACTTGATGAGTATGTCCCAGCAATTGATGGTTGTGAAATTAATGATAATCCTTACTCACCTATATGTGCAAGATGTAAAAGGCTCGTTCATGAAAAGGGTGATGATGTGAAAATAAGGTGGGTTCCGAGAGAGGAGAGATTCGGGGAAAAACTTGCAACACCAGATACAACTGTTGCTGACCTCATAGGAGATATAGATCCTATAAAAGTTGCCCAGGGGAGACCTTTATCTGACCCTGAAGTTATTCACTTCGGAATAATCCCGAGAACTAACAGAGGAATTTTTGCTATAAATGAGCTCCCAGACCTTCCAGAAAGAGTCCAAGTTGCTCTATTTAATGTTATGGAGGAAAGAGATATACAAATAAAAGGTTATAAGATAAGACTGCCGCTTGATATACTTGTTGTTGCCACGGCAAACCCGGAAGATTATACCGCTCGTGGTAGGATCGTAACTCCTCTGAAGGACCGTTTCAATTCTATGATAAGAACACACTATCCGCAAAAAAGGGAAATAGAATTGAAAATAGCGGAACAAGAATCTTATCTGCGAAAAGTAAAAAATGGAATAAATATAGAGGTTCCTCATTTTGTGGGAAGTATTATTTCTGAATTCACTATGCAAGCAAGAAAGTCAGAGGATATAAGTCAGCATTCGGGAGTTTCGGTAAGGATGACCATATCTAATTACGATATAGTGCTCGCAAGTGCTTATAAAAGAGCGTATATATTGAAGGAGAAAATCGCTGTCCCAAGAATATCTGACTTATTTTATATGATTTACACATCAATAGGTAAGGTTGAGATAGAATCAATAGCTGAGAAAAATGAGATAGAAATCCTTGAAAAAATTTTTAAAAAAACTGTGAAATTAATCTTTGATGAGTACTTCAAGGTTCATGAGTTTGAGCCTCTTATATTGCTTTTTAAAGATGAATTTAAATTTGAAACTTCTGACATGAAACCTTCATCTGAGTATGTGATGGTTTTTGAAAAGCTTCCAAGTCTTTTCAAGTTGGCTGAAAAACTCGGTGGAAGAAGGGAGCCCGAGTTTTTAGCTTCATATCTTGAATTCTTTCTTGAAGGATTATATATATATAACAGGCTTACAAGAGAAGTTATATCTGGAAGGTATTATTATAGCTCAAATCCTTATGTAAGGTCTCTTTGATTTTTGATCCAAATCCGCTTTGCCTAAATTACATCATCTGGTTTCTACCTGTTTATTTTGCTTTTTGCACCTCTAAACACTAAAATTTTTTATATGAGAGTTTTATATAAAAAGTGGCAAGAAGAAGGTTTTGTCGACTCTCTTGAATTTAGTAATGAGATGTCGAAATTTCTTGATAAACTCTTTTCTAATTCAAACCCTGCTTCTCAGATGGAGAATATGTTAAAGTACGGTTTTAATTTCGGAGACCAATCTGTTATGGGAATAAATGATATCCTTAGACAGATAAGAAAGAAAAAGCTTGAAGAGATGAGAAAAAATATCTCTGAAACATATCAGAAACAAGTTTCAAATTTAGATAGAGCAAGAGAAGAGGAACTAGAAGAAGTAAATAAAAAGATACCTGAGAAAATTTCAAATATAGAAAAGGAGCTTTCTAGTATGGCTGAAGGAAATCAAAATGAGGGCACTGAAAATCAAAGCGATAAAGAAACAGGAGGTCAGAACCAGGCTCAAATGCAGGCTCTCAAAGATTTAATGGATCAGCTTTCCCAAGACCTCGTCGAAAGAAATGAGATGTTATCTCAGAGACCAAAGTCTTTCAAGCAGGGAATGGAGCAATTACAAAATTATGATGAAAAGAAAGGGTTCATCTCGGAAAAAGCAAAAGAAATTTTTCAGGAGCTTCTTAAAAACTTCAACGATATACAGCGTCTGGGAGAGTTTCTGAAAAAACACCTTTATGGTTTCAAAGAGGGAGATCCTCTGACCTTACCAGAAGCTATGGAAGTTATTGATAGGTTTGAAAAACTTGAACAACTTGAAGAGAAGCTGAAACAAGGAGAAATTCAAGATATACCCCAAGATATAGCAAGTGATGTTTTAGATAAGGAGGAGTTCAGAAGTCTTAACACTATTCGTAAGATTGTTGAAGTTCTGAAAGAATCAGGATTTTTTGTGATGAAGGGCAATTCTCTAATTCTTACTCCAAAGGGTGTCAGGAAAATAGGAGATAAAGTAATAAAAGATATATTTGTGAATGTAAAGAGCAGATTGTTCGGACTTCACTCTACAAAAAGAAGGGGAAATTATGAGGTGAATTATGAAGAGAGAAAAAAGTGGGAATTTGGAGACAATATAAACATAGATATATTCTCTTCACTCAAAAATGCTATAATGGAGGGGAGATTTGATAAAAAGGGTAGGATCTATATTGAACCAGATGATTTTGAGGTTTATAGAAATAGGCACTTTTCAAGGGTAAGTTCTGCTTTACTGATTGATACTTCTTGGTCTATGTCTTGGGGGGGAAAGTTTGAATGTGCAAAAAAAGTTGCGATTGCTCTTCATTCTCTTATCTCATCTTATTTCCCATCTGATAAACTTTATATAATAGGATTTTTTACAGTTGCAGTTGAGATAAAACCTCACGAGTTACCATCTGTTGAACTTAATATGAATGACCCATTTACCAACATGCAGGATGCAATAAGGCTTTCAAGGAAATTACTCAAAAGAAGTCCATCAGAAGAAAAGCAAATAATAATGATTACTGATGGGCAACCGACAGCTTATTGTGTTGGAAGTAGGGTTTTTGTTGAATGGCCAATTATGGGATGTTCTCCTAACGCTATGCGAGAAACTATAAAAGAAGTTGAAGAAGCTACAAGAGAAAACATAAAGATAAATATCTTCATGATAGAAGACAATCCGCAGGTTCAAAAATTTGTTGAAGAAGTCGTAAGGATAAATAAAGGAAGAGCTTTCTTTACAACTCCCGAAAACCTCGGAAAATATGTTCTTTTAGATTTCGTTTCAAGAAGAAAAAAACTTATAAGATAAAATAACGATCTACTGTTAAAATCACAGAGACTTTGTAATTTCAAATTAAAGGTCTTAAAGAAGGAATTTTTGGAAATTATCCAAGCAAGGTTTGGTGGTTAAAAAGCAAAATAAATCAAAAACCTTTTAGATAAAATATTTAGACAAAATAAATGATATAAAAAACCACTCAAACCAAAAAGTAAAATTAACTAATAGACCGGATGCTTTATTAAAAAAGTAAAATACAAAACAAAATTTTGGAATGAAGGAAATAACAGAGCAAAGATATTCAGAACAAAAGAGATATAGGCACAGAAAGGATTTAAAAAGGTTTGACCTGATTCTGAAAGAAATTTTTTCAAAAGCAGTTGGTATAATTTTTTGGTTGGCGACCGGTCAAAAAATATATGGGAAAGCAAGAGTTTTACCAACTGAAATAAGATTTGTAAAATCTTTTTACCCTGATATTCTGCTTGAAATCGTTGGAAAAATAATCCACATAGAAATACAAGTTCAGCAAGACAAAACTTTACCTGAAAGAATGCTTGATTATTTTTATGCTATAAGAAAAAAATATGGGAAAACCCCAACACAGATAGTTTTATTCGTAGGTAAAGGAAATCCTCCGCCGAGCAAATTTGAGTTGCAAGATGAATTTAAAACACAAAATTTATTTTTCAATTTCATAGTTTTAGATATGAAGAAAATTGACCCGGATGTTTTTATCAGTCCATTGTTAAAAATTTGGGGAAACACATAAACATTTTTTATTTTCAAAAATAAAATAATGGAGGTGATTTTTTCCTATGCCTTCTTTTTTTAGCTTAATCCATTCCCTAATCAGTTTTGCAAGCAAACTCAATATCTTCCCTTCAAATCCTTCCTTCAGATCCTTTATCTTCTACCTCCTGGGTATCCTTCTCAAACCCCGTTTT